>Ga0105235_100507_pt1 | contig 12907 bp, 9 predicted proteins | sample Virmet3819_2500_FD_90059 | JGI IMG/M metagenome (GOLD analysis project Ga0105235, IMG submission 90059) | Marine viral communities from the Southern Atlantic ocean transect to study dissolved organic matter and carbon cycling - metaG 3819_2500 | ecosystem: Environmental > Aquatic > Marine >... | reverse complement strand
TCGGGGTATTGCCATCGTCATCTTCATTTATATTTGTTCTAATAATCTTTTGCTTAGTTAAAAAATCTACAGTTACTTCACTATTAATTTTAGGTCCGCTACTACTCACATTTTTGTATTGTATTAATTGATAGGTATTATTTCTGTAGCTAAATCTATAACTCCAATAACCATATCTACCATGTTCAAAATTGAAAATGATGTCTCCATTATCGGTTTTCACACTTAATTGTGGTGCGTAATAGGCTCCTCCATCTTCGTTTTCTGAATAGAAACAATCTATGTTTTTATCAATAAGTTGATAGCTTTTATTGGTCTTGAATAAAATGATAATTCCTCTACGGTTTCGATCTACAGTTTTATCAAATCTGTTAACTACAATTTGTTCTGGATTGGTGTTTTTGATTAAAAGAATGCAATCTTCTTCGCCATCATTATTTAAATCGGCATTAAATTGTTGATACAACACATAATGTTCAGGAATAAAATGTAAAGCTCTTCTTTTTTGAAGTTTAGTAGGATTGCAACTTGCTACTAAAATTGAAAATAAAAAGAGCCTTAAATAACGTGTCATGCTTATGGTTTTAACAAACTAAAGATACTATCTTTTTATGACGCTTTTTTTATTTCTTTTTCTAATACTTCAAAAGCTTTTTGTTGTGATCCAGAAAGTGCTACGTCTTTTATTTTTCCTGTAATGATTTCAATTATGTTTTGATAACGTTTATGACTCTTACCAAAGTAAGCTTGCATGATTTTATTAGGAATAATATGATGGACTTTTACCGTGTTTTCATTTAGAAAAAAAAGTTTTACAGCGTGCATATTACTCTTTTTTAATACTAAGCATTGGGCTAGTTGACCATTAGCATCTGTTCTTTGCTCCCATGTATCATATTCTTTGGTGCATTGAAAAGAAGAGCTTGTATTTAAAAATTGTTGTAAACGGTCTAATGAGTTGTATTGACTGTTAATTGTGATTAGGTTTTCCATATACTTATACTTATAATTTTAATTTAACAACCACTTATAAACTATTTAATAAGTGGTTGTTTGATATATTTTATTTTAAAAATCTGTCCAAGATCTTATTGCTCTTACATTAAGAAATGTACTGTTTTTTGGAATTGAATGATTAGCACCAAAATTAGCCCAAATTGCATTGTTGCTATCAACTTCGGTTGAACTCCAATTTGCATTTGTTAAAGTATCACCTCCATTGTTAGTAATTGCATTACCCACAATAGATGAGTTTGCGTATACTTCATTCCATTCATCTAAGCTAGGTAAAAACCAATCATTATAGCCATTTAAATTTAGATTAGAAACATATTCTGCAGCACTACCTGTAGCACATCCAGAAGCCATTATTGTAGCTGTATTTGTTTCTCCTGTACCTATTGCTGTACCTATTGCTCCAGTTGTTGTTCCTGTACAGCCCCAAGCTACATTAGTAGCTTGATAGTCTAAAGAAATAACCAAACCACTACTATTATTACTTGCTGGGTCAATCCAAAAAATAATACCACCATAATTATAATCACCTATTTCGTTAACATTATTTAGATCAATTGTAACTCCTGCTATTTCAGAATTCACACTGTTATCTACTGTAATATTAGCAGTAATTGTTGGATTAGTTTCAAAATCAAATAAAGTAGCATCTGCAACAGTTAATTCGCCTGTATTAGCATTAATAGCAATAGCACCTGCAGGTGTTTGAGACGTTATACTGTAACTTAAGGTTCCATCACCTGTAGCTTGTACGGTTCCAAGAACAGCTCCGTTACTTGGGTTTTCATCTATTGTAATTGCAAAATCTTGAGCAATTAATTCATTAACATTATTAAGAGTTATTGTTGCTGTTAAATTTTGAGTATTCCCAGAATTGTCAACTGCTATAGTTGCTGTTAGTGTTGGATTAGTTTCATAATCAAATAACATAGCATCTGCAACAGTCAATTCGCCTGTGTTAGTATCTATAGCTAATGCTCCTGCTGGTGTTTGTGATGTTATACTATAACTTAAAGTTCCGTCACCAGTAGCTTGTACGGTTCCAAGAATAGCTCCATTACTTGGGTTTTCATCAATGGTTACAGAAAAATCTTGAAGACTTAGTTCGTTAACATTATTAACTGTTATTGTAACATTTGCTGTGTTTTCTGCTCCTGTAGCTGCAACTATTGCTGTTATACTTGGATTGGTTTCATAATCAAACAAAGTAGCATCTGCAACAGTTAACTCGCCCGTATTAGTGTTAATAGCTAAAGCGCCTGCTGGTGTTTGCGTTGTGATGCTAAAGTTTAATGATGAGCTACTATTGCTTTGTACTGTACCTATAACGTCTCCGTTATTAGGGTTTTCGTTAATAGTTACTTCTACATCTTGTAGGTTAATAACTACTGTTGTAGCATCATCATCATTACTACAACTTGCAATTAATAATAATGAGGCTAAAAATAGGGTTCTGGTAAATTTGAATACGTGTTTCATAATATGTCGATTTTTGATTAATAATCTAGGTTTAATAACTCGCCATTTAGTGCATATTGAAAGCTAAAAGTTGTGCCTCCTTGTTCTGGCTGTAGGTTAACTAAGTATTCTGCTTTAGACATATCTCCGTTGTTAGGAAATTGAATACTTGCAATACTTAAAACTGCATGCTCTACATTTTTTTCGTCTTTAAGTTTTTTAACCGATTTTTCAACTAAATGTCCCAACTCAGACAGATTAATTTTGTTTCCTAATTGAAACATATAATCTGCTGGTTTTGTTCCTGCAGGTACTTCTATGGTAATGTCTTGATTTTGCGTCCAGTTATCTTGGGTTAAATTCCATTGTCCCATTTTTAAAGACTCAGGCGCTTCGGTTACGGTAACACCAACAATATTACCTATAGACGCATTGTAAGTAATACTTAAATCTGTATAATAGGCATTGGCACCAAACTTGTCTTTTAATACGTTTTCTATTGCTGCAAAACCTTCTTTAGTTGCAGCTTGTTTGCTAGTAGAATTACTGCATGATAAAATAGCAAAAGTGATTGCTAAAAGTGTAAAGTGTTTAAGTAGTTTCATTCTGATATTTTTTAAGGTTATATCAGCTAAACTACTTGTTTAATGAAAGTTATAAAATAGAAAACCTTTTTCCGTTAGGTTTAAATCAATAAGTGTAATTGTATTATAATTAAGTGTTTTTTTCAGTAACAAATCAAAAACTCTAAACAATGAACTTTGAACTTTGAACTTTGAACTTTGAACTTTGAACTTTGAACTTTGAACTTTGAACTTTGAACTTTGAACTTTGAACTTTGAACTTTGAAACCTAAGCATTCCAACGTAAAAACACCTTTAAAAAATCGTCTTTCTTTCTTGAAGATACAGGTATTTTTTTCCCATTAATTAAATGCATAACGCCTGATTTATCATACTTATCAATAAATTTTAAATTGACCATAAACGATTGATGCGGACGTACAAAATGCGCTTCTTGCAATTGCGTTTCAAATTCTTTTAAAATTTTAGATACCATATACTTTTTGCCATCCATACAGTAAAACGTGGTGTATCCTTTATCAGATTCGCAATACAATAATTCGTTTAAATCAACGACTTGATAACTGTCGTGCAAGGATAAAATAAGTTTAGTATCTGGTTGCTGCAGCACTTCTTTAACCGTTTGTATTTGTGCTTTTTGTGTCGTAATAGGTAAACTTTCTACCTTTCTAATAGCGGTTTCTAAATCGTCTATATCTACGGGTTTTAAAATATAATCTACTGCTCCTATTTTTAAGGCACGTAGCGCATATTCTTCATAAGCGGTGATAAAAATGATTTTAAAATTAAGATCTTGGGTTTGTTCTAAAAAGTCAAATGCATTACCATCTGATAAATTAATATCTAGAAAAATTAAATCAGGTTGACAGGCTTTAGCAACAACCACAGCTTCTTTAACAGATCCGCATTCGCCAATCACCTCAACATTAGTATCTATAAGTTGTAATAGGTTAAGTAACCCTTTACGTATGTAAGCTTTGTCTTCTACTAATATCGTTTTCATACTAAGCTATTTTTTGATGAGGAATAACTAAAGTGACCATAGTCCCTTGTTCGTTATAAATGCTTCTATCTTCTATCGTTACAGAGCCTTCCATTTTTAAATCTTTAGAAAGTACCTCTAAACGTTCAGCAGTAATGGTAGTAGCTAACGAGTTTTTTTTAGTATTCTGTTTTTCAGTTTTTGTATTAATCCCAACACCATTATCTGCAATAGTACAGATTAATTGTTGATTGGTATATTTTAGGGTAACCGCTATGTTTTTGTCTGTGGCTTCAGGTAAAAAAGCATGTTCTAGAGCATTTTCTACAAAGGGTTGAATAAGCATTGGTGGAATTTGAAACACATCTGTATCTATTGTCTTATCAACTTCAACTGTATATTTAAAACTGTCGCTTTCTAAGTTATGAAGCATTAAATAATCGGTTACTGCAGCCAATTCTTGCGTTAATAACACTAATTTATCTCTTGAATTTTCTAACGTTAAACGCAATAATCTAGAGAATTTAGACAAGTAGTTTACCGACTTTTTTTCTTCTTTATTTAAAATCATCCCTTGTAAAACGGATAGCGAATTAAAGATAAAATGCGGTGTCATTTGAGAACGCAACAGCTTTTGCTCCATAATGGCTTGTTGATTTTTTGATTTTTCGTTTTTTAATTTTTGATAAAAAATCATTGCTCCTAAAAGGATAGACACTAAAAGCACACCTATAATGGCTAATAAATAATTACGTTGTGATTTTTGTAAGTCCTTTGTTGTTGTTTGTACTGTTTTTTTAAGCTTTGATTCTCTTAAACTAGCCGAATCTAATGCACTTTTATATTTGTACTCATATTCTATTTGAGTGATCTTCTCAATGTTTTCTTTGTTAAAAAGACTATCACTATATACTTTAAATCGTTGATAATTATCCAAAGCTTTTTGATAATTACCCTTTTGTGAATAAATATCTGAAAGTATTAGATAGGCTATTTTTTTGTGTTTTAATGCATTATTTTCTTCAGATAATTCTAATAACTTTTTGGTATTAGTTAAAGCTAAATCATAGTTTTTCATTTCGTAATACGTCTGTGATAAACCATGGTAAGAATCTAATAAATCTAAAGAATAATCATTGGCTAAATTAATTTGATAAGCTTCTTTAAAATATTTTAAAGCTTTTGTATAGTCTTTAGTTTCTAAGTAAACAAACCCAAGTCCATTAAGTGCTGTTGCTAAATTAACATCATTTTCAATTTCTTTACTAAGTGCTATAGATTCTTCATAAGTTTGTATAGCTTTTTCGTATTTTTTTTCATCTAAATAAATACCTGCTATATTATTTTTTAAAGCAGTTATATTTCTAATATTATATTGGGCTTTATCTATAGCAAGTGCTTTGTTATAGCTATTTAAAGCTTTATCATTTAGGTATTGTTGCCTGTATAGATTACCTATATTAATAAAAGATTGAAAAATACCGATTGAATCTTTTATGTTTTTTGCTACTTCTAAAGATTGATTGTGAAACTTTAAAGCTAACGGATAGTTACTTTGTTGATAATATACATTTGCTATTGAGTTATAGCAATTTAGCAAACCCAGAGAGTCCTTAGTCTTTATATTTATTTCTAAAGCTTTATTAAAATAATTTAAGGCTTTTTTAATTTCACCTTTATCAGAATATATATTACCTATATTGTATAAACTACCATCAATACTAGACTTATCCCCTAACTGTTCTGCTAGTTTTAAAGATGCTTTATAATGAAATAATGCTTGATCAAAATCTCCTTTATAAGCATGCAAAACACCTAAGGCATTATTACATTTTTTTAATCCATTTAAATCATTAATAGATGTGTATAGTTGTATCGCTTTTTTATAATTTTCTGTCGCAACTTTAAAATTGGCTTGCTCTGTGTAAACAACAGCTTTAATATAATGCGTATGCGCTGTAAATTTTGTAACCTTTAATTGATTAGCTAGCTCTAAAGATTCTTCTACATAAGCTGCTGCTTTTGGCGGATCGTTTCTGTAATGGTAAAACGCTAAATAGTTAAGCGTGTTAACTATAATCGTATCTTTTTGTTGATGTGTCTTTAATACATTTTTTAAGCTATCTATGACCTTATTTTGAGAAAATAACTTAATTGGTAGTACTAATAAGCTAATAAAAACAAGAGATAAGTAGAGTTTTTTCATGGTTTTTTTGGTCGTTGGGCAAGTATACAACTAATTTAAAAAAACTAAAATACTAATTAAAGCTTCAACTGGTGCTTTTAAATATTTTTTCGTATAAAATGAATTTTTATCTGTTGGAAATGAGTTAATATTTGTAGTGTTCACTGAGCATTGGTCACCGAGTGTCACATTGAGTTGTCATACTGAGCCTGTCGAAGTGAGTCGAAAAATCAAACAAAACACTATACACCATACACTAAACACCAATAATAATGTGACTTCTCGGTCAATACACTCCTTACGTCGTGTATCACTCGAAGTGACGCGTTAAATTAAAATTTGTTAGGGATTAGTGGTAATTCGTGAAATTAGTGTCTCAATAAAATTTAGTCATTAGATAATAATTATTCAGTTATTAAACTCTCCTCCATATCAAAGCCCTATCAAAGCCCTATCAAAGTGCAGGATAAAGTATTAAAACAGCGTTTTTTCCTACAAAAAAACACCTCCAAAAACTGAAGGTGTTTTACACTTAAAAAATCAAATAAATGATAACTAAGGTTTGTTTAGGTTAAATTTTAATTTTTTAAAGACTAATCCTATAAAATATTTATTATAAAGCATTATCCATAATCTCTTGCACTACTTCTGGATTTAGTAATGTACTAGTATCTCCTAAGTTACTAGTGTCTTTACTTGCTATTTTACGTAAAATACGACGCATAATTTTTCCGCTTCGTGTTTTTGGTAATCCATTAGTAAACTGAATTTTATCCAACTTAGCAATTGGTCCAATTTGTTCTGTAATTAATTGGTTAATCTCTTTACGTAAGTTATCGTGGTTACGGCTTTCTCCTGTTTCTTTTAAAGTCACATAACCATATAATGCATTTCCTTTAATATCATGAGGGAAACCAACTATAGCAGATTCTGCTACTGCTGGATGTTCGTTAATCGCATCTTCAATTGGTGCAGTACCTAAGTTATGTCCTGAAACAATAATTACATCATCCACACGACCAGTAATACGGTAATACCCAACTTCATCTCTTAAAGCGCCATCTCCTGTAAAATACTTATTATCGTAAGCTGAGAAATACGTGTCTTTATAACGTTGGTGATCTCCCCAAATAGTTCGAGCCATACTTGGCCAAGGGAATTTTATACAAAGTCTACCATCAACTTGGTTTCCTTTTATTTCTTGTCCATGCTCATCCATTAATGCAGGTTGAATTCCGATAAATGGAAGCGTCGCATACGTTGGTTTTGTTGGTGTTGCAAACGCAATTGGCGTAATCATAATACCTCCAGTTTCAGTTTGCCACCAAGTATCTACAATTGGCGACTTTTTCTTTCCAACGTTATCATCATACCAATGCCAAGCTTCTTCATTAATAGGTTCACCAACGGTTCCTAATACTTTTAAAGAGGATAAATCATGTTTTTCTAAATGCTCTACACCTTCTTTAGCTAACGCTCTAATAGCTGTTGGTGCTGTGTAGAATTGATTCACTTTATGTTTTTCTACAATTTGCCAAAAACGACCAAAATCTGGATAACTTGGTACACCTTCAAACATAACGGTTGTTGCACCGTTACATAATGGTCCGTAAACAATGTAACTATGTCCTGTAATCCAACCTATATCTGCCGTACACCAATACACGTCTTTTTCTCTATATTGAAACACGTTTTTAAACGTATACGCCGTATACACCATATAACCTGCAGTAGTATGTACCATACCTTTTGGCTTACCTGTAGAACCTGAAGTATACAAGATGAATAACGGATCTTCTGCATTCACAATTTCTGGCTCACAATCGTGATAAGCTTCATCTAATAATGGTTGTAACCAGAAATCACGACCATCTTTCATATTAATATCGCTATTAATGCGTTTTGCAACTAAAACGCTATCTACACACTCACATTCATTTAAAGCTTCGTCAACAATACCTTTTAAATCAATAGTTTTTGATCCTCGGTATGATCCATCACTTGTAATGACCATTTTACATTCTGAATCATTAATACGTGTTGCTAATGCTGTAGATGAAAATCCTGCAAACACAACAGAATGAATTGCACCAATACGTGCACAAGCTAATACTGAAATAGCTAATTCTGGAATCATCGGTAGATAAATACAAACGCGATCGCCTTTACCAATACCTTTACTTTTTAACACATTTGCAAACTTACATACACGCTCATGTAACTCGCGATACGTAATATGCTCTGCTGGATCTTTTGGGTCGTTAGGTTCAAAAATAATAGCAGTTTTATCGCCACGTGTATATAGGTGTCTATCTATACAGTTTTCGGTAATATTTAGTTGTGCACCTTCAAACCATTTTACTTCTGGTTTGGTAAAATCCCAACTTAAAACATTATCCCATTTTTTACGCCACATAAAATGTTCTTCGGCAATTTCTTCCCAAAAAACTTCAGGGTTTCTAACTGATTTACGATAGACTTGGTAGTATTCTTCTAAGTGTTTTATATGATAATTACTCATAATGCTTATATATTAATTTAGTTTTGTTTTAATTTAATGAATCCCAATATGATGGGTTTCGTAAACGGTTTTTATTTCATCTATAATTGCTACATCATCAATGGTTGATGGTATGTTGTATTGCTGTTCGTCTGCGATATTTCTTAGTAATTTACGAAGAATTTTTCCACTTCTTGTTTTTGGTAAACGGTTAACTACTAAGACATCTTTAAATGATGCTACTGCACCAATTTCATGACGTACATCTTGAATGATTTCTTTTTGGATACTTTCATGATCTGTGGCTTCACCAGATTTTAAAACGACTAACCCTAATGGCTTTTGTCCTTTTAAATCGCAGTGCACACCAAATACGGCACATTCGGCAACCGATTTATGAGAGGCAACAATTTCTTCCATTTCGGCAGTAGATAAACGGTGACCTGCCACGTTAATAATATCATCTACACGACCTGTGATAAACACGTAGCCGTCTTCATCTTTATAACCGCCATCACCAGAAAAATAATAACCTGGAAACTTATTTAAGTATCCTGATTTAAAACGTTCTGGATTACCCCATAAATTCATTAATGTCCCTGGAGGTAATGGTAATTTAGCAGCAACGTAACCTTCTACTCCTGCTTCTACTTCGTGCCCTTCTTCATTTAAAATTTGAATATCATAACCACTTACAGGGAAACTTGCCGATCCTGGTCTTACTTCTTGTAATTGTACACCAACCATATTAGCTAACATTGGCCAACCGCTTTCGGTTTGCCACCAGTGATCAATCACAGGAACGTTTAATTTTTCGTGCGTCCATGTTAGTGTTGCTACATCACAACGCTCGCCAGCTAAGAACTGATATTTTAAACATGATAAATCAAAACGCTTTATCATATGCCCGTCTGGATCTTCTTTTTTTATCGCTCTAATGGCTGTTGGCGCTGTAAACATCACTTTTACATTATGCTCGCTAATAACACGCCAAAAAGTAGAAGCATCTGGTGTTTTTATTGGCTTACCTTCAAATAAAATAGTGGTATTTCTGTTTAATAATGGCGCATAAACAATGTAGCTATGCCCTACGACCCAACCAACATCACTTGCTGCCCAATAGGTATCACCTTCGTCTACGCCGTACACATATTTCATAGAGAATTTTAACGCAGTAGCATAACCACCTGTATCTCTAATAATTCCCTTTGGTTTTCCTGTAGTACCCGAAGTATATAAAATATAAGAAGGATGTGTTGCTGGTAACGCAATAGCTTCTACAGATTCTGAATTATTGACTAATGTTTGATAGTCTACATCATAATCTTTTTTAGGAATATCTACACCTTGACCTCTATCAAACACAATAACATGTTCTGGTTTGTTTTTGGCTTGTGCAATAGCATTGTCTACATAAGGTTTATATGGAATGATACGCTGTATTTCGATTCCATTTGAAGCGGTAATGACTGCTTTAGGTTTACAATCGTCTATACGAATAGCCAATTCATGCGGTGCAAAGCCACCAAAGACAACTGAATGTATCACACCTATTCTTACACAAGCCAACATCGCATATAATGCTTGTGGAATCATAGGCATATAAATAATACAGGTATCTCCTTTTTGAAGTCCTAAGCTTTGCAGTCCGCCAGCAAGTTTAGAGACTTCTTTGTGTAATTGATTATAGGTTATATGCTGTTTGGTATTGGTAACTGGCGAGTCATAAATTATTGCATTTTGATTACCATAACCATCTTTTATATGTTTGTCTATACATAAATAGCTTAAGTTAAGCTCTCCATCTTCAAACCATTGAAAATAGTTATGTTGGTCTTTAGACAAAATAGTATTTGGTTGTTTATACCAGTCTAATTGTTGCGCTTGTTCTTTCCAGAATTGTTCTGGAAATTTAATACTTTTTTTATAGAAATCTTGATACAGCATAACTAAGCTTTTTTAGAGTTAAAAAGCCCAAACCAATTAGGGTTAAGTACTTTAAGCTTAATTAAAGCCCAAATTATAGCTACAAAAGATAAACCAACTACAATAGATAACATTGGAGTTACAAATGTTTGGCTTTGCCATTTAAATCTAAGGTATAACGTAGCAACAACGTAGATACATATTATTATATCTGATGCTATTGGATTGATACGAAGTTTCATTGTCTTTATATTTTAATTAAATACTTGCTTGTTTGCACACAAAACCAATATTTAATTAGTCATATTAAGACTAACTTTTATGTTTTTAAGCGACGAGTTCCATAATTTCTGAAACTATTTTTTTTACTGAAAAGGGTTTGGTTAAATACTTATCTGCACCTAAATTTAGTCCTTTTTCTATATCTGACGCTTTATTTTTAGCGGTTAAAAAAACCACTTTTATATCTTTTAAATTTTTATCTGATTTTATGTATGATAATGTTTGGTAACCATCTACATTAGGCATCATTATATCTAACAATATAACGTCTGGCGTTTGGGTTTTTAATATCTCTAACGCTTCACTTCCATCTCTTGCTATATACACTTCAAAGTCTTGTTTTTTAAAGGTATACTCTAGTGACATTACAATGTTAGGCTCATCATCTACAATTAAAATCTTCTTCTTCATATAAAAATGTTGTACAATTTACTTAAAAGGTAGCGTAAAAACAAGACTTGCGCCATTTTTTAACCCTTTTTTAGCCCAGATTTTTCCGTGATGTTTTTCTATGATTTGTTTTGTAATAGCCAAACCTAATCCGCTTCCTTGTGGTTTTATTGTGTTTTGGTGTTGAGATTGATAAAATTTATCAAAGATATAATCATGATCTTCTTCCGGTATCCCTTTACCATTATCACTTACAGAGACTTCTATATGTTGCTTAAAAACCGAGTAATCTACAACTATTTCTCCTGTTTTAGGAGTACAAAATTTTAACGCATTAGATAATAGGTTTGTAAGTACTTGTAGGATGCGGTCTTCATCATACTCTAAATACAGTTGGCTTTTGTTTTTATTAATTATACGTATTTCTTTTTTTGCTGCAATATGATTTAAACTAGAAATTGCTTTTGATATAGTACTACATATGTCGTTACGATTAACATCTAGATTTAGACGTCCGGTTTCTAGTTTTTCAAAATCTAAAATGTTATTAATTAAGCGTCCTAAACGATCTGAATCCTGAAGTATATTTTTTAAGAACTGTTGTTTTATCTCTTTAGGCATATCATCGTCTTCATCCATTAATAGCTCGGTTGCTGCACGTATACCTGTTATTGGTGTTTTAAGCTCGTGTGCTACAGTGTCTAAAAATTCGTCCTTTTGTCTATCTTTTACTATAAGCTCGTTATTAGCTTGTTTTAATTGTGATGATAATTGAGATAGCTCTTGAGATTGCTCTAGCAACATTTTATTGCTTACAATATTCTCTTTAGACTCTTCTAAAATTTTAAGCACTTCTACCAAACTAATTTGTTCTTCTTTGACGACACTTGCTATTAATATTTTAGCTGAAGCAGCACCAATGCTACCGGTTAGTAGTTTTTCTGAAAAATTAATTAATCTAGCATCTGCTAACTGTGTGTCTTGAGGTAGTTTATATTTAGTAAAAAAGATATTTAAAGCACGGTTGGCTCTATATTCTCCTAAAAAACGAATTAATACATTTTTTATATCATTAACGTACGCTTCTCCTTTCCATACTAAAGCGCTGTCTTGTAAAGTTGTAAAGTTTTTACTATCTACATACATCTCGGCATAATTACGTTCTCTATAATTTCCTTTATAGATTAATGAAAACACTAAGTAAAACATAACATTAAAAGTTATGCTCCAAAAAAATGCATGTGCAGGTGGACTTAAAAAGTCTAATCCAAATAAAGCATAAGGTTTAAATGCTTCTACACCAAAAAGCCCCAACTGAGTAAAAGAATCTTTACCTATAAAAGCATCTAAAGTGAAGGGTAACACCAAGGTATACAATACTGTTAAAGTCCCAACAACCATGCCTATAATAGCTGCTCTTGCTGAACCACGATTCCAATATAAACCAATAAAAAATGACGGTGCTAATTGCGCTATAATAGTAAAGGATATTAACCCTATAGAATATAAGGAAAGCTCTTTAGAAAACGATATATAAAAAAAATACGCTACAATTATTATGGAGAATATTGATATGCGTCTTATAT
>Ga0105235_100503_pt1 | contig 12981 bp, 9 predicted proteins | sample Virmet3819_2500_FD_90059 | JGI IMG/M metagenome (GOLD analysis project Ga0105235, IMG submission 90059) | Marine viral communities from the Southern Atlantic ocean transect to study dissolved organic matter and carbon cycling - metaG 3819_2500 | ecosystem: Environmental > Aquatic > Marine >... | reverse complement strand
AGATATCTTTTTGATAAGCTTTATTAAGCTTGAAAATATGGTGCGGAAGGAGAGACTTGAACTCTCACGCCGTGAAGCACTGGAACCTAAATCCAGCGTGTCTACCAATTCCACCACTTCCGCAAAAAGTGGGGTGGACGATGGGACTTGAACCCACGACAACCGGAATCACAATCCGGGGCTCTACCAACTGAGCTACGCCCACCATAGGGTGTGTTTGCGGTTCACATGCTCTAACCTAGCATTATGAACATAAAGATTGAGCCTTGCCATCAGGACCTACCTGAGTCGCATGGCGCGCCCGGCAGGATTCGAACCTGCGACCCACGGCTTAGAAGGCCGTTGCTCTATCCAGCTGAGCTACGGGCGCCTGGCGAATCTTTACTGCAAAAATGGTCGGTGAGACAGGATTTGAACCTGCGACCCCTTGTACCCAAAACAAGTGCGCTACCAAGCTGCGCCACTCACCGACTGTCGTTTCGACCCTGACGCCTTAGCCTCAGTGCCGTTACGGGGTGCGAATATTACTGACATCCCCCCACCTCGTCAAACACTTTTTCAAATAAAATACCTAACCGCTCACAAAGCATCCATTCTCGCGTTTTTTTAAGCAATTTGCTTTTATTATCTTAACGCCAGTGCGCCAGCGTAGCGATTTTTAGGAGATGGAAAAAGTAAGCCAATTAGGCAACATGAATGTTGATCTAGAGTCTTAGTTAGCTTGATGAAAAGTACAAGAAAAGAGAGTAAATGACAGTTTCCAATAATTGCTAGAGTATTAGCCCCGTTTTGTGAAACAATATAGGGCACTTGTTGACCACCCAACCATATAAGAATCGTACAAGACTATGACCGCTCATCTTATTGACGGCAAATTAATTGCCAAACAAGTTCGCCAACACGTAACCTCCTATGTTGAATCGCTTACACAAGCGGGTAAAAGACAGCCCGGTCTTGCCGTAGTTTTAGTAGGCAGTGACGCCGCCTCGCAAGTTTATGTATCAAACAAACGAAAAGCATGCGACGAAGTAGGTTTTGTATCCCGTTCGTTCGATCTGCCGTCAGACACTACGGAAGAAACATTGCTTAATTTAGTTGACCAACTAAATGAAGATAAAGAGATCGACGGCATATTAGTGCAACTACCTCTTCCTGCAGGTTTAAATGCAGAAAAGGTGCTAGAGCGCATTCATCCACATAAAGACGTTGACGGATTCCACCCGTATAATATTGGTCGCCTAGCACAGCGTATTCCAGCGCTACGCCCTTGCACGCCAAAAGGCATTATGACCATGATCGAGTCTACCAAGCGTCCAGTTAAGGGCTTGGACGCGGTTATTGTTGGAGCATCAAATATTGTGGGTCGCCCAATGAGCTTAGAGCTATTATTGGCAGGCTGTACGGTAACCACCTGCCACAAGTTCACCCAAGATTTAAAAAGCCACGTTCAACGCGCTGATTTACTCGTGGTTGCTGTCGGCAAACCGAACTTCATACCAGGCGACTGGGTAAAAGAGGGCGCGATTGTGATTGATGTGGGCATTAATCGCGTAAACGACGGTTCATTAGTGGGCGATGTAGATTTCGAAAAAGCAAAAGAACGTGCTGGTTGGATTACCCCCGTACCCGGTGGTGTTGGGCCAATGACTGTGGCGAGTTTGATAGAAAACACACTTGAAGCCTACGTGAAATACCACTCTTAAAGCGCTCGCACTAAATGTGATTTTTTTAAGGCAGAAAGTAAATTTCTGCCTTTTTGCTTTATACTCTCTTCTCTTTAAATACAGACCTAAATTGAATAACTTCTTTATGGCGGAACCAACCTCTTCGTTGTGCGAAAAGCACGTCATCGACGCTACCCTTAAGTGGGTTGACGATATTGTGATAAAACACAACTTTTGCCCCTTTGCGCGTTATGTAAGAACGCCCAACCAAATTCGTTGTGTAGTCATTGCTGGCGATGCGGGAGATATCATTCAATCCCTATTTGATGAATTACGGCATTTAGAAGAAAGTGAAAGTACTGCCACAACGTTAATTGCGCTTACCCACTCAACTATTGCTGATTTTGACGAATACCTTGATGTACTAGCCATTGCCGATAGTATGCTTCACGATTGGGGATATAGTGGCACTTACCAACTGGCTAGCTTTCATCCAAATTATGTGTTCGACGGTAGCGACAAAGACGATGCTGAAAACTATACCAATCGCTCTCCCTACCCACTTCTGCACTTAATTCGCGAAGCTGACATCACGCGATACATGAAAAAAGAAGAGGATGCAGAGAAGATATTTAGTCATAACATCGAAAAGGCTCAGGCACTTGGCTGCCCTTATTTCGAAAACGTGTTAGCAGAGATGAAAAAGAAAAGCCTACCTCATAAAACCCGTTAGTTAATTTAGCACGCTGCGTGGAAGGCTATTTATAGCGCTTTCTCAGTCGGTAAACTAAATACGAGCTTTGGCAGGCCAAAGAATTGGATTACTCCAGGGAAACCAAAGCTAGACGTAGTCTTTTCGACAAAAACATCTTTGCTTGGTCCAAGCCTTTACTTGAAGCGTTAGAGTACATACCAATTATGAGAGATATATGACAATTCAACTCACATTTAATGACAATAGGGATACCGCGTGAGCACTACTAGTTCCTTTGAAGTGTCGAGCATTGCGACTATTGAAACGCCTTTTAAGCAAAAGTTTGCTGTACCAAGACAGCCCAATCTAGCCAGAGCAAAAGGCACCATTACCTTCAACGAAGGTTTTAATGACATCAATATGCTAAAGGGTATCGAAAGCTATAGTCACTTGTGGCTTTTATTTGTGTTCCATCAAAATATAGAACGTGGTTGGAAAAGCGCGGTAAAAGCCCCCAGATTAGGGGGTAACGCTACCATTGGCGTTTTTGCAAGCCGAAGTACTCATAGACCAAATAGTATTGGCATGTCTGTCGTTGAAAACGAAGGTATAGAGATAGAAAAAGGCAAGGTTACGCTGAAAGTCAAAGGAGTAGACTTAGTAAGCGGTACCCCACTCATTGATATCAAACCTTATATTTCCTACGCTGATAGTATTTCTGAAGCGAGAGACACCCTTGATGATATTAACCCCATCCCTCATCGAGACGTGTATTTCGCCCCAAATCTCTCGACAGCCCTTGCCAAAATTGAAAATCGTCATCGCGATTTTTGCTCTCTTGTGACCGCGGTACTTGCACAAGATCCTCGCCCTGCTTATAAACAGCAAAATGATAATGACGAAAAAACATACCGCGTTACGCTATACGATATCGACGTGGGTTTTAAGATAAAAGACGCGAATGTGTGGGTCACTGAACTCACGCCATTAGGATAAATGCACGAATAGTGTTAACCGTCTGTGGCGAAATGGCTCACAGTTAATTAGAATACGCCCAAACGTGTGTCGCCTTGTCTCTGCCTGAGTGGTTTTTTGATAGGCCTTCACACTTATGATCACAAATACACTTATAACAGGATACCTGCTTTACATGCGCACTAGTCAATATTTGCTTGCCACGCAGAAAGAAACACCTGCAGATGCAGAGGTTATCAGCCACCAGCTTATGCTAAGAGCTGGCATGATCAGAAAGCTTGCCTCGGGTCTATATACGTGGTTGCCGTCTGGCCTTCGTGTCCTTAATAAAGTCGCTAACATTGTTCGCGAGGAAATGAATAAAGCAGGCGCGATTGAAGTGCTTATGCCGGTTGTACAGCCTGCCGACCTGTGGGAAGAATCTGGACGCTGGGAAGAATATGGCCCTGAACTGCTTCGCATTAAAGACCGCCACCAGCGTGACTTCGTGTTAGGCCCGACGCACGAAGAAGTGATTACTGCGCTTGTACGTAACGAAATTAGCAGCTACAAGCAGCTTCCGCTTAATCTATACCAAATTCAAACAAAATTCCGCGACGAAGTGCGCCCCCGTTTCGGCATTATGCGTGGTCGTGAATTTACTATGAAGGATGCCTATAGCTTCCATTTAGAAGACAGCTGCTTAGAAGAAACCTATCAGAAAATGTACGACGCCTATTGCGCCATTTTCTCGCGTATGGGCCTAGATTTCAGAGCGGTGATTGCAGATTCAGGCTCAATTGGTGGTAACCACTCTCACGAGTTCCACGTACTTGCAGCATCAGGCGAGGACGATATTGCGTTCTCAAGCGATAGCGATTACGCAGCAAATGTTGAAATGGCACAAGCCGTGGCACCAGAAAAAGCAACGCCTTCTGGCGCGGCTGTTGAAACAAAAGATGCCAAGGGTAAAGATTTCAACGCTATTTTAAAAAGCGTTGAAGCAGATGTAACAAAAGCCGTTAAAGTTATCTTGGTTAAAGCCGCTAATGAACTTAACGATAAAGGTGAGGAAATTAATTCTGATAAGTGGGTAGCATTGGTGCTACGTGCTGACCATGAGTTAAATGATGTCAAAGCAGAAAAGTTAGACGGCGTTGCTACACCGCTTGTTGAAGCCTCTTTTGAACAAGCGAAAGATGTTCTTGGCGTTTCTCCGCTGTTTGCTAATGCAAATGACTTACCGGTTCCAGTGTACGTTGATGCAAGTGCGGCCGCTCTTGCGGATTTCACTACAGGAGCTGGCGTTGGCGGTAAAGTTAACGTTAACGCTAACTGGTCAGAAGATATAACCGGTGTTGATATTCGTAACGTGGTAGCGGGTGATGCGTCTCCAGATGGAAAAGGTACTCTCGATATTAAACGAGGCATTGAGGTAGGCCATATCTTCCAGCTGGGCCAAAAATATTCAGAAGCCATGAATTGTGGCGTGCTAAGCGAGTCAGGTAAACATCAAACGCTTACTATGGGCTGTTACGGCATCGGTGTATCACGCATAGTAGCGGCAGCGATTGAGCAAAACCACGATAAATTTGGCATAAAGTGGCCAGATCCTATCGCACCGTTTAAAATTGCATTAATACCAATGAATATGCATAAGTCTCATCGCATCAAAGAAGCGGCCGAAGCTCTTTACGAAGAACTTATCTCCCTAGGTGTGGAAGTACTGTTTGACGACAGGAAGGAGCGCCCGGGTGTTATGTTTAATGACATGGAATTGATTGGTATACCTCACAGTATTGTTATCGGCGAAAGAAACCTAGATAATCAACAGGTTGAGTATAAAAATAGACGTACTGGCGAGAAGCAGTTATTAGACCTCAGCGCAGCAAAAGACTTTGTAGCCGCACTCTAACATCTGAACTTGCCCCAAAGTTAAAGAAAAGAGGGCGTATGCGGTTAACATTCTATGGCGTAAGAGGGTCTATACCCACACCGGGAGCAGCTTTCGTTCGCTATGGCGGTAACACAGCATGCGTTCATATCGAGCTTGAGGACGGTACAGATATCGTCCTCGACTCAGGTACTGGTATTCGCCTTCTTGGCGAGCACTTAGCGAAAAAGAACACCCCTATCCATCTTTTGCTGAGCCATAATCATTGGGACCACATACAAGGTTTCCCCTTCTTTCCTCCCATATATCAAGCCGAACGCGAAATAAATATCTATCCAGGACAAACTCTGTTTGAAGAGCCTGACCAAATTTTAAAACAAATGGAAGGATCGTTATTTCCTGTACCAAGAAGTGCGCTCAGAGCAAACATCTCGCTTATTGAAATACCGAAAGCGGACAACACCTTTGTAATAGGAAGCGCAAAAATCACGCGACTTGCAATGAATCATCCGGGAAGCGGCAGCGCCTATTGCATAAACGCTGACGGTGTGAAGGTTGCTTACATTACAGATAATGAGCTTTACCCTCCTTATAAGAAAGAAACCGACTTTATTGATTTTGCTAAATTTGCTGAGAATGCAGACTTACTTATCCACGATGCACAGTATATGTTGTCTGATATGCCTGCTAAAAACGGATGGGGCCACTCTGTGGCTGAGGAGGCGGTTAAACTGGCTATGGCGTCCAATGCAAAAAAATTAGCACTGTACAGTCATGATCCAGAACGCACTGATGACGATATAGATGATGTTGTAAAACATTGTAATGAGTATGTCACAGTAGCAGAGTCTACTTTACACGTATTTGCATCTTCCGAAGGCCTCACACTGGACTTCAGTTAAGCATAAAAATAACCCCATGTTACGGAGAATTAAAGGTGTCTGTGTTAAAGCCTTTTGTATTTTTGGCAGCGTTTGCTGCTAGTACGAGTGTATACGCTCAAGAATCACAAGAAGTGATAAAAAAGCAAGCTTCATCTGTCGACAACAATGAACAAGTTGACACAGTTGAAAATGAAGACACCCAAACATCGCAGGATGAAAGCGGCATTGAGGTCATTGACATCATAAAACGTGATACGACCACAGAAAGTGCGCTAGATAACCGCTTAGAAGGTGATAAAGAAGCGCTAGACAATGTTTTTGCCATCACCCAGCATAGACAAAACTATTTACTTCCTATCACTTATGTATCTAACCCTAACACGTTCGGCAGTGAAGAACTGACAGAAGAAAATATAGATAATAAAGAAGCTAAGTTCCAAGTAAGCGCGAAACTTCCTCTTTATTTAGAGGATACAGGGTTCGACGGCGTGTATTTTGGCTTTACGCTGACATCATTTTGGCAGCTATATAATAACGAAGCTTCTAAGCCCTTCCGAGAAACGAATTACGAGCCGGAAGTCTTTTGGCAGGAAACCGCTGATTATTCCGTATTGGGGTATAAATTTAATACCTTCCAAGTTGGTTTCAATCATATGTCAAACGGTCAGAGTGGGCTGCGTTCTCGTAGCTGGAACCGCTTGTTTGCCTCTATTGTATTCAGTGATAACGACGATATTTATTACCTAAAAACCTGGTATCGCATTCCTGAAGACGAAAAAGAAGACCCATTAGATCCTACGGGCGATGATAACCCTGATATAGAGGATTATTACGGACGTATGGAGTTTGGATATGGGAGAAAAATTGGTGCTTTCAAAGTGCTTGCCCTGTTGAGAAACAACTTGGACTTCGATGAAAACCGAGGCAGCATTCAGCTAGACTTCACCTACCCGATTTCAGACCGCTACGAAGTGCTTCTTCAATACTTTAACGGGTACGGCGACTCGCTTATTGACTATAACCGCTCACAAGAGCGCATTGGTATCGGATTCCAGTTGCTCTTCTTGTAAAACAACTAAGCATGTTTGAAACAAAATGCGCGCTACAAACGATTCGGTTCTTTATCACACCGTTTGAGCGTGCTTTTTATTTTTCGGTTAATACTTATTGCAGTTAATCAATCACGCCGGCTGCGCGATAAAGTTGAATATGCACATCGACCAGTGCAGCAATATCTCTTTGGTAACCCCCGCCAATCACTGCTGCTATTGGAACACCTAAACGTTCAGCCAACGCAAATACCTGCTTATCTCTTTCATAAACGCCTTGGGTAGAAATATGTAGATGCCCTAAGTCGTCATTTACGTGCACATCGACACCTGCATCATAGATAATGGCGTCTGGCTGAAATTGCCGTAAAGCTAATGTCAGCGCTTGTTCAAGCGTAGTTAAATATTCATCGTCTTCGGTGCCTTTAGCAAGACCAATATCAATATCCGAATGCTGCTTCCTATGCGGAAAGTTTTTTTCTCCGTGAATGGATAAGGTAAAGATATCTGAATCATTCTCAGCAAGCTTTGCCGTACCGTCGCCTTGATGTACGTCTAAATCAACGATAAGCACATTATCGATAGATGAATTTTTCTGCATAGTTTTAGCGGCAAGGTATAAATCATTGAATAAACAAAAACCAGAGCCGAAATCTGCAAAGGCATGGTGGTACCCCCCTGTGAGGTTGAGGGCTTTACCGCTCTTGAGAGCTAATGACGCAGTTAAACAGGTGCCAGCAACCGCTGTTCGCGTACGTTCGATAAGCTGCTGCGACCAAGGGAACCCAATACGCCGCATGGCTTTTTTATCTAACGAACCTGCGGTGAGCGCTTTAACATATATTGGATCATAGAAGGTAGTGAGCGCCTCATCGCTGATAGGCTCAGGCGTAATAAAACGCGCCGCACTCACACCGCGCTTTATGAGTGCATCACGAATACCCACATACTTTTCTATTGGAAAACGGTGGCGTTCGGGAAGGTCTAGCTGGCTATAAATCGGGTGAAATACAAGTGGTGTTGTCATTAGAATCAGCGTAATTTCTCGAAAAAAAGCGCACAACGCGCTATGAAAAAAGGAGCAAAACGCTCCTTTAAGTTATCGAATCATACTGACAAATAGGGACTAGCGGGTCAAACTATTCACCACTTTTTCCACGTTATCTGACATACTTTTCATGGAGCGAGACATATCGTCACGCTGCGCCAACTGGTGATATTTCTCTGACGACGTAACCACATTGCTAATAATTGCCTCAACCTGATGCAGCACCGCTTCTTGTTCATCAGCAGCATCATTTAGGGCAACAACGACGCTCGCAGTTTCCTTGATATCTCTCACCACGTTGTTAAGCGTCTCAAGTGCAGCTGCCGCTTCAGCAGCATTAGTATCGGATAGCTGTTTACCTGACGACATGGCTGATACAGCACCTTTTGCCTCAGCCTCAAAGCTGCTCAATATATCGTTAATTTCTTTCGTCGACTGTTGTGTTTTAGCCGCCAGTGCGCGAACCTCGTCTGCAACCACTGCAAAGCCTCGACCGTGCTCCCCTGCCCTGGCAGCTTCTATTGCTGCATTAAGCGCAAGCAGGTTCGTTTGATCTGCAATCTCGTTGATAACGTTTACCACTTTCAAAATATTCGTGCTGCGCGTTTGAAGGTCTAATACGATATTACTCGACTCTGTCACCGTTTTAGCTAGCTGTTTAAAGCCCGCGTTTGCACTTTCAAAGGTGGCATAACAGCTTGCCACATTTTTTTCTGAGTTATTCGTCGCTACCGCCACTTGGTCAGTAATTGCTACCAAGTTTTGCACAATTTCTCTAAGCTTATCTGTACTGTTATCAAGGGATCGGGATGCATCTCGCTGGCCATTCGCCCCTTCCATGATTGATTGACTAACATTGCCTAATGTTGCGAACGCTTTTTCCATTTCTATCTCAGCTTGCTGCAATTGCGCCACCGAGTCTTTTAGCTTGAACTGTAATGCACGAGCTGAATCTGCCAGCATCCCGAGTTCATGGTCGCTTGAATACGTTAAGCTGTAATCATAACGACTGTTGGCAAGGTTTGATATGCACGCAGCGACTTGTTTCGTTGGCTTAATAACTTGAGAGCGCAGTCGAGCAATCACATACACCATAGAAAGTACAGACAGTACAATGGCGGCCAATAAAATCATCCAAAGCATAGCGCGAGTATTTGATTTAAGCTCAGCAATGGCATTTGCTGAATCTGTAGCAATATCTGACGCTATGGTGGTTAAAAGCTCAGCGGGCTCTCGATCAATACCCCGTACGTAGCTATCTCCCACTTTTGGGTCAAACCCTGAATTGACAAAAGCGTCATAACCCTCTCGGTATTTTTGTGCCATGACCGAGTGAGCTTGCTGAAACTTGCGTATGTCGGATTTAACAGCATCACTAATGACACCGTTTGCTAGCATCATGTCAAACTGGCGGGTGATCTCAGCTTCCCGTTGTTTGAAGCGATCCCAGTACTTTTCTCTATCACTTTCCTTGTAGCCACGAAGCAATACGTTTTTCCACTCTTGTACCTGAGTTTTGAACGTACTAAGCGTAGTATTTACGTCACGTTCTGACTGAACAAGGGTGTTCTCCAGTTCGTCAAAAGAGTTAAGCAGTGAAAACGACTTATAGATGGACGCGCCGTTTAGTAGGACAAGAATAAGAAAGCTGGCGAGGACGGGCGTCATCACCAAACGGCTGATGCTTGTGTAGTTGAACACGGCTTAACCTTTAGTATGAATTAGAAGTGGGACGTCGCCATTAAATGATATTTTTGTGACATTTAAGTGACACATTAGGTATGACAACGAATACTTTTATATTTATCTTTATACTAAATTTTACGCAGTATTTTACGAGCAATAAAAAAGAGCCCGGAGGCTCTTTTAGTATAATAGCTGAGAATAGCTAGCTAAAAATAGTCTGTAAACTTCGACCTATTCCCACTCAATCGTAGCTGGTGGCTTACCTGATATATCGTAAACCACACGGCTGATACCGTCGATTTCGTTGATAATTCGGTTCGACACTTTCCCTAAGAAATCGTAAGGAAGGTGTGCCCAATGCGCTGTCATAAAGTCGATGGTTTCTACCGCACGTAAACTTACTACCCAGTCGTATTTACGGGCATCACCCATTACGCCTACCGAGCGCACAGGAAGGAATACGGTAAACGCTTGGCTAACTTTTTGATACAAATCAGCCGCGTATAGTTCTTCGATAAAAATTGCATCTGCACGACGCAGTAAGTCGCAATACTCTTTCTTTATTTCACCAAGTACACGTACACCTAAGCCTGGGCCAGGGAAAGGGTGACGGTAAAGCATGTCGTATGGTAAGCCTAGCTCAAGGCCGATTTTGCGAACTTCGTCTTTGAATAGTTCACGCAGTGGCTCAACAAGGCCTAGTTCCATATCTTCTGGAAGACCGCCCACGTTGTGGTGCGACTTAATCACGTGAGCTTTACCTGTGGCAGAGCCCGCTGACTCAATCACATCTGGGTATATAGTCCCCTGCGCTAACCATTTGGCGTTCTCAAGCTTGCCTGCTTCTTCATCAAACACTCGAACAAACTCATTACCTATAGCTTTACGCTTAAGCTCTGGATCTTCAATACCTTTAAGGCGATCAAGGAAGCGTTCTTCAGCATCGACACGGATAATGTTTAGCCCAAAGTGGTCACCAAACATTTCCATAACCTGATCGGCTTCGTTTAAACGAAGCAACCCATTATCAACAAACACACAGGTCAGGTTTTTGCCAATAGCACGGTGAAGCAACATCGCGGTTACTGATGAATCAACACCACCAGATAGCCCTAAAATGACTCTCTCATCGCCTACCTTTTCTTTAATGCGCTCAATAGCATCATCAATGATAGCATCAGCAGTCCAAAGCTTCTCGCATTTACAGATGTCCATAACAAACTGGGTAAGCAGTCGCATGCCTTGGCGAGTGTGCGTTACCTCAGGGTGAAACTGTACGCCGTAGAATTGTTTTTCAGCGTTATACATAGCTGCATGCGGGCAAGATGCGGTTTGCGCGATGGTTTCAAAACCTTCAGGAATCGCCGCTACTTTATCACCGTGACTCATCCATACATCTAAAAGTGCTGCGCCATTATCACCAATAGCATCTTCAATTTTATCTAGCAGCGGGCTTGGCTTTATTACTTCAACCTGTGCATAACCAAACTCACGTTTGTCTGAACCTAGTACACCACCACCTAATTGCTGCGCCATGGTTTGCATGCCATAGCACACACCTAGCACGGGTACGCCGGCTTCAAATACGTACTCAGGCGCGCGTGGTGAGCCTTCTTCGGTTACCGACTCAGGGCCGCCTGACAGAATAATACCCTGCGGGTTGAATTCGCGGATTTGTTCTTCGGTCACATCCCAAGCCCAAAGCTCACAGTAAACACCGATCTCGCGAACACGACGCGCTATCAACTGCGTGTATTGCGAGCCAAAATCCAAAATAAGTATGCGTTGGTCGTGGATATTTGTGGTCATGTTTTATTTTTACCCGTTAAATAAAAGAACAAAGGCTGGTGTAGAAACCAGCCTCGCAGTCGTCGGTCGCCTTAACCTAAGCGGTAGTTTGGCGCTTCTTTAGTGATGCTCACATCGTGAACGTGGCTCTCGCCCATACCGGCAGAGGTCACACGCACAAACTGTGCTTTAGTATTGAGTTCTTCAATTGTAGCACAGCCGGTTAAACCCATGGCTGAACGCAAGCCGCCCATTTGCTGGTGAATAATGTTTGCAATTGGACCTTTGTACGCAACGCGGCCTTCAATACCTTCTGGTACTAATTTTTCCGCGTTATCAGACTCTTGGAAATAACGATCTGACGACCCATGGCTTTGATCCATAGCGCCCAGTGAACCCATTCCGCGATAGGATTTGTAGTAACGACCTTGGAAAAGCTCCACTTCACCGGGTGCTTCTTCAGTACCTGCCAGCATGCTGCCAACCATTACGCAGCTTGCGCCAGCCGCCAGTGCTTTGGCAATATCACCAGAAAAGCGAATACCGCCATCAGCGATAACCGGGATATCAGTGCCTTTTAGCGCTTCAACCGCATCAGATACCGCGGTAATTTGAGGTACACCACAGCCGGTTACAATACGGGTTGTACAAATTGATCCTGGGCCAATACCCACTTTAACCGCGTCTACGCCTGCATCGGCCAGTGCTTTTGCACCGTCGCCCGTTGCAACGTTGCCTGCAATTATTTGAACTTCAGGATAGTCAGCGCGTACTTTCTTAACGCGGTCAATAACGCCCTGTGAGTGGCCGTGAGAGGTGTCAATCAGCAATACATCAGCGCCTGCTTCAACCAATAGCGCAATGCGCTCGTCAGTACCTGGGCCAACGCTTACTGCTGCACCTACGCGAAGACGGCCCAGCGAGTCTTTACACGCGTTTGGTTTATTTTCTGCTTTTTGGAAATCTTTAACTGTTATCAAACCGGTTAGCTTAAACGCGTCGTCAACCACGAGTATTTTCTCAATGCGGTGCTCGTGCATAAGGTCTAGCACAACGTCAGAGCTTGCACCCTCTTTAACGGTAACCAGATCATCCTTACCAGTCATTACGTTACTAATAGGAAGGTTTAAACGTTTTTCAAAACGAAGGTCGCGACCAGTCACAATACCAATTAGGTTATTGTCTTTGTCTGTTACTGGGAAGCCAGAGTAACCAAGACGCTTAGAAAGCGCGATAACTTCACCAATGGTCGCATTCTCTTCAACCGTTACCGGGTCAGATACCACACCACTTTCGTATTTCTTAACTTCACGTACGTGT
>Ga0105235_100499_pt1 | contig 13047 bp, 8 predicted proteins | sample Virmet3819_2500_FD_90059 | JGI IMG/M metagenome (GOLD analysis project Ga0105235, IMG submission 90059) | Marine viral communities from the Southern Atlantic ocean transect to study dissolved organic matter and carbon cycling - metaG 3819_2500 | ecosystem: Environmental > Aquatic > Marine >... | reverse complement strand
TAAAAAAATACCTTCCTTTCCTGAAAAGCGAGCGCCACAGAAGTACTGCGTGGATGAACGTGTGAGTCGTAGTACCTGCAGACGTGACAGATGTAATAAATGGGAGTCACCGAAACCTAATGGCTATTTGGTGAGTAGCCGTTCCTTAGCCAATTCGTTGTTTGCCAATTTACGTAATTGAACGCTTGGTACAGGTCTAAAACATATTAGAGGGAGAGTCCTTCTGTGATGCAAGATAAACGAGAGAGCGGCGTTATACCTAATGGCGTTACCTTTGGTACTGAAGTGCTTGTTATGCCAAGCCTGATAGGTAGCGTCTTCACACACGCTGGTGGTATCGACACAGTAAGTTATAAGCCGAATAGGTACAGCTGGGTAAAAAAGGGGGATGTCATTGCAGAAGTGTATATTAGCCGTCCAAAGACAAAATTTGGATTGATTAATGATATCTTTTTTAACGATATCATCTCGAAAGTACCCATTAAGAGTCCTGCGAGTGGTTTGGCGCTTCATAGCGAATACAGTGATAACTTTACAGTAGAGTTGAAAGGTAATGTGCCTCCCATCGCTAATTTTTCATTGCTCCTTCCTAGTGATGAAGTGCGTGAAGTATCTGGTGCTTCACTTTTTAGGGCGGCAGTGAACTTGATCAAAGAGAACAGTGACCTCTTGTATAAAGAATCGAGACGCTGGACGATGAAGGGGAAAACGCCTCAGGAGTTAGAGATCTTATTAGCACAGCAGTTGGCTGCAAATTGTCGGCGATACCCGGCTACACCGTATTATGACGATTATTTAGATGAGGCCAGGACGGAATTTCCCGAACTTAGGCAGCACCTTAGACATCTCGTCAACAAAGCGGAATAAAAAGCACAATAATAAGGCAATGGCTAAATTATTTAATATGCCAGAAGACCTCTATTTACCTCTCTAAGTTCTGCTGAAGTGGCTTAAGGTTTTGCGTTTTATTAACCACGCTAATACGGCGATAGCAATAAATTTCATGGAATAAACGAGAATTGTGACACTTAACGGCACCCAACCTTCTCTGTTTCCGTTGTCAAACCATGTGCTTACGAATCGCTCCTGAGGTGTAACCCAAAGGTCCCTACGCCATGCTAATTGCCACCCTACACTTTCTTCGAACCAGAGGACATTGCCGAAGAAAATCCATATCCAATAAAGAACAAATGTTACTACGACAAATTTTATAAATAGGCTCTTACTTTGTTTTTGTATTTTCATCTGGTCCCCACTCATCATTAATTAGCGTCCGTGGAACTCACAACCTTGAGGGCGTCATAATCCAAGCGTTTCATGCTCATTTACGCGATGTAAAAAAGTAATTCACTAAAGAAATGAAGAGTTAATAAGACCTCGATAGTTTTCGTCTACGATAGAACATGAATAATAAAGCTATCGCGGATGTCACAATTGTAGCTGGTTCAGACACTTTCACCTCTCTAACTAACATCGTAGAGTAATTTTCATGTGCGAGATTGAGAAAGAAATCTGAGTATGCCGCATCATCCCTAATTTTTAGTTCGTCATAGAATGTGAACCAGCCACCATGGATGTCTTTCGCGTCATTAAAGGAAACGCTTGCGAGACCATTCTTACCCATAAAGAAGCCTATTCCGTACGTCCTTTCCACAAAGTCTGTACTAGTGAAAGTGTTATAACCTATGGCGTTAAATGCATCGTCCCATACCGTATTATCTCCTCCTATCACGCTAGAATTTTTATCTCTCGCAAGAAACTGCCCTTCACCGTATTGATTGGGGTTTTCAATATCGGCTTCTACATTTTCCAGGTTAGCCAAATTACCCCAGAGGGCATAAACTTCCGCCGATGTAGGTAGTCTCCAACCGTAATACTCATCACCACTATTCAATTGGTTTGCGACGTAATTGAATGATTTACGATTGTTGATACCAAAGTCCATCCACGCCAAGCCAGTTTCAGTGTCGATGAAGCTATCGTATTCAAAAGTTGTGTTATCAATAATGGCAGCATTTGCCCCCATAGACAAAATGACAACTAGGGCGCATATAACGTTAGATATAAGTTTCATTTTTATTCCCACTTATTCGATGTGACATCTAAGATGTATTTATCACTCTACTTAGCTGCGTAATTCGGAAGAAACATCAGTCCCGAACCTACGTGCATTTTTGTTGTGAAGAGAGTAGCTCCTCGGTGGGACAATCTACGACCCTTGGTGCAAAAAAATGTCTTTTTACAGAGTCAGTGGCTCTGGGTAACGTTACTAAGTGATTAAGCGAGAGGGGAATGGCATTGAAAAGCAATACTAATGCGCCATGCAAAAAATGGGCAAGCCGGCTTATATTTGACGAGGAAATGTCAAACTGATATACATAATTTTTGCTTATAAAAGAGAAAGCACTCTGTCTTTTGGTTGAAGTTGGAAGTAATTCGCTACAAGCGAGTTGTTTTGAGCAGGAAGCTCATTCCAACGACAAAAGGTAGTCAACAGTGCAAAAGGTGAATTTAAAGTTCGAAGTAAAGAGTTCCGGTGACAGAGTAATGCGATGTTTTGTACTAGAAAGCTTGATCCCAAACTTTCCCAAGTTTAAAACGGTTGCTCAGTTGCAAGAAGAACTTAAGGCTCACGGATTTGAGTGCTCTAAAAAAACGATTTACAGGGATATGGACTTACTTTCTTGTTTTAAGCCGATCGTATGCAAAGAGGAATCTCGACCCAGAGGTTATTCGATGTGTATTCAAAACTAGTGAAATAGCCGCTTTTATCGCGGCTATTTTTTTGCATTAAAGACTGTTATTTCTGCTCAGGTTTGCACTATTAATGTATCGCATTAAATGAGCGCGAAATTAATAGTTGTTGTATCTCTGGATAGTATAGGGCTCTTTTTTTTACCAGAGATGAAGAAATTCGCTGAAGCATCATTTTCTTTTTCAAACATAAAGCATGGACGCTTTCATAAGCTTCTTTAATCCAGCTTCTAACCTCTTGCTGTAATTCAGATTCGTTTACGCTGAATTGGCTGTTGTCTATCATTTCTTCAGCTGTCCCGAGTCCCCACTGCCCTATAGCTACTTTCGCCAAGTGAGTAGCGTGTCGAATGTCAGAGGCATCACCAGAGCTCAGTTGTTCAGGATCATTGAGAAACACTTGCTCCGCAGCCCTTCCGGCCAACAAGACTTGTATCTGCTTTTTAATATTAGCTTTCGTGTTTGAATACTTTCTTTGAAGTTCAGTCATCAAAACCATGCCTTCACTGTTCTCACGAGGTAGAATATCAATATAAAGCACATCATTTGGGCTAAAGAGTTCAGCTACTGCTATTGCATGGCCAGCTTCATGGTAGGCATTAATTTGTTCTTTGTCGGAAAGTGTCTTTGAGCTCTTGTCTATAGGGGGTACAGTATGCTGCAAGTAAGCTGACATAAGCGTGTAGTCAAACCCTGCTCCCTCACACGTCTTCTCTATGGCATCTGAAAAAACAGTATCAACGAAAGAGATCGGTGTCTTTTGTAATTTGTCTGTTATCGCTTCCAGTAGGTGTGGTGTGTATTTGCTTATGCCAGCATCCGCGATCTTTTCGTTTACATACGCTAATAGCTCATTTAGCACTGGGAAACCTAACGTAAACCGGTTGCTAAGTCGTCCCGCCCTTACTACTGCATCATCAAGAAAATCAGGGTGGTTTGTAGCACCAATGACGAGTACTGGATTACTGCTAGTCTCAAAACCATCTAACCCGGTTAGTAGAGAATTAACCATCATATTAGTGATTTTTGTGTTTGCTTGCCGTTTTGATGCAATAGCGTCTATTTCGTCAATAAAGACGATACTGGGCGCATATTTCTTTGCTGCGGAAAAAATTGCTTGAAGGTTTCTATCTGCATCACCGATGGTAACTTCAGAGGCATTCACATGTATAAATACACCGTCAAAATCATTGGCAATTGCTCTTGCTAGGTGGGTCTTCCCAACGCCTGGTGGGCCGACAAGAAGAATGTGCGGCAACTTCGGTTCATTGTTAGAAATAGAATAACACCTCTCGTTGAAAGTGTTGATGATCCTCGCAATTCTGTCTATTGACTCATCATTTCCAATAATGTCGTCATAGTCGCACTCTGTTTGCTTTACAAACTGCATGAAAGGCGCGCGTTTGTCCTCAAGGCTGACAAGTGGGGCTGGTGGCTTACATACCAAAGTTGAACGCCCTTCACGTGCATTTAATGGTAGGTTAAATTCAAGGGTAGCGTGCCACACCCGTGAGTGATATTTACCTATAAAATCTGTCAGGCTCCCTTTCTGGCCTGGAAATGTAATTTCAATTTTTTTTATTGTAGAGAATCCTTTCTCCACCGCTTCATCGAGATGACTGGAAATATCAGTTTGAAGTTTTGCTACTGCACCGAGCATCGCTCGAGGGTTGAGCTCACCTGCAACCATGCAAATCGCTCTTGCCAGATCACCGTCAATTAAGATTTTTAAAGATAGCTCCATCTCATGCGCCAGCTGCTTTGCGAATGTATTGACGTCTTCTTTTTCTAGTGGCAGTGCTTTAGCGATAAAGCCCCGTGAAAGCCGATTAATAAACTCGGGTCTAAATGCTACCGATAATTCACTACGGTAATCTGTGATAGCCCCGTTATCGTATGTATGTTCACCCACATTTGACGTGAAGATAAAAATGCATTCGCTAAAGTCTACAAGACGGTCGCTCGAAGAATCTCTCGCCTGATATTCTGATAAAAGCGTTAACAAAGAACTTAATGTATTGGAGTGTGCTTTTTCGATTTCATCAAAGACGATGATGCGTTTAGGGATAAATTCGCCTGGTGTGGTAAGTATTCCCAAGTTTGCAGCGTTAAACTGTAGACCCGCCCCAAAGAGTTGCAGGGCGGCATTTTTGTGATAAAACTGCTCCATATTTATCACTTGCAAGAAGTAGCTATCTGCCATCATCTTGTTCAAGGTATTGGCGAAAACTTTCGTCAGACTTGTTTTTCCGACACCTGATGCGCCGTAAATAAATACAGGCCCTCGATGCTCGGCGGGGGTGCCGTCTAATGTTTGCCTAAGTGCTGACACTAATGCGTTCTTTACTTCTGATTGCCCATGGATCTCTGAATCCATTTGCTTTTGCAGCATGTTATATAGATAACGCTTTTGTTGGGTGTCGTGAAAACTTAGATTAAACGATATGAGTTCTTCAAAGACAGTGGATGAGTACTCAATACGATTGTCACAAAGCGTCTTTATAGCCGTGACAGTCCAGCTGAAAGTGTCAGAGGTTTTATCATGTTCACAACAATTGCGGAGTATGTCTGATGCTGCTTTAGTGAAATGAGAAGGTGTGAGCCTCACCAAGTCTATCTCAAACCAGCTCTTCCCATCATTCTCACCGTTACAGCAAAGTTGCATACCCACTGCTTCACTCAGTTCTTTATGCAGATAATTAACCTCCGCAGGTGCGGTCAGGTTATGCGTTACAGCCATGCCGTTTTTAAACGCATCGCGAATAGGTTTTACTATCAAAAATGCTGCAATGAGTGCGATATCATCTATTGGCTTATTACCACCCCGCACTTTAACGACTAGCTGCAAGCGATGAAACAATGCTTTTAATTCATTAGACGGTCGCTCAAGTAATTGGGTTAATTCAGGAGCATGAAGCTGCTTGTCTGAAGTGCCGTTGACATCGTTATCGTCTGTTGGAGGTGCATTTTCTATATGAACGTCGTCTTCAACTTGAACGCTCGACACCTTGCATGAATTGATTTCAGACACATCCTCGTTACCACTAAACAGATACTTTATTAATGCTGAGTTTTTTACTGATTCATTGTGTGAGTAATGCTTAGTTAAAAAATAGGAATAGCTAAGCAGTAGAAGCTTAATTGAAAAAAGGGATGTACCGTCATCAACATCATCGATGGGAAAATACAATTCAAGTAAATTAGTGACAGCTTCTTTCAGTATTGGTGCGATCGTTTCTTCTTTCAATTGGTTAGCTATAGCTGATAGCGGTGCTTTACATTGCAAAAGAAAGGCTGAGTCTGCATCGATATAAAACTCACAGTTTAACCATGTTGGTATGCGTCGTTCAGATGAAATATGAAAAACCTGCATTACTAAAAGAGGCAGTAATTTATCCTTATCAACCAACCAGTCTAAAAATGGGACCTCATCAGAGTCTAAGTAGAAAGCTTTGTCTCTATATATTGCGGGGATGAAAGGCTTAACTGGGCTAGTCATTGCGGTACTCTTCAATTACAGAAGAGTAAGGGTACTAGTTTAGTGGGACACAAAACGGACCAAAAAACGCATAAATCACTTACTCGAACGAGTATTGATAGATTCAACCAACGAAGGTCTTAACGATAGAATTGGTGACTTGAGAACATCAAATTATTTCTATTCCAATTATCACGTGTTGTCTAGCAAGGTGGGTGGCAATAATTAAAAAGAAGTTAATAAAAAGTGGGCTTACAAGAAAATATAAGTTACTGTTTATTTATTATAAGACTAATTAGTTTTTGACTTCTGCATTAAGCAACTCATTTAACGCGGAAATTAAGGAAAGAAGTATCATAAAGGATTTGACATTGGCTATGACACTTAGAATGCCATTTTTCACTCTGCTATTATGCCTGATCTGTTTTCACACTCACTCAAGTACTGATGCCCTCGATGTAGACTATTATACTGGAACTTTAACGGTTAATAGCGTTACTGGTGGTGCTTGCACAGGATTGAGGACGCCGTTTAAAGTTGAAAATATAAATGTTTGGCGTTTACGAAATCAAAAGCAAGTTCAATTGTTTTTTTCGGGCCCAGTAACGATAAACCCTTTGTATTTATATGGTGAATCTCTTGAAAAGTTAGCTTTACACGCTCCAGAGACCGGTGCGATAGCAATAGGGCATAATGCTTCTTTGAAAGCGAAAGGGAATACATTGACGGGGGAATTTAAAGAGAAGGTACTAACGTCTGAACAGCCCTTTTGTAACTTCAAATCGGCGCTCTTGGATGTGTCATTTCAAAATCGAATACAGAGTGCAATAATACCAATTCCGTCAGAAAAACTTCGACATTTAACGCAAGCTAAACTCGAGATTTTGCAAAGGGTTCAAAACTTAGAGAGTCTTTCGCTAGGGGAGAATCATCTTCATACCTTGTATAGACAGAGTGTATTGGCGAACAGCCTTGACGAAAATGGTCATTTTTCACAAGCCCTCACCTTAAAAGAAAAAACTTACGAACAACAGAGAAAGATCCTAGGAGAGGTTCATCCGGATACGCTGACAAGTCTTAATAACTTGGCTATCAGCATGGGGGATCAAGGTTATTTTGAGAAAGCTATAAAGTATTTTTCTTTTATAGAAGATGTTTTTTCTAGATTTTGGGGTCACAATCATGAAAATACATTGGGCATTAAAAACAACCTCGCTCAAATTCAATTAGAGTTAGGGAGGTATAAAACAGCCGAAACGTCTTTCAATGAAATAATAAAAGCCTATAAGGCCAAAGGGAATGCCAACGAAATACTGCTTAGTATTGTAGAGAGCAACCTAGCTTCATTGTACTTGCGAACAGGACGTGTAGAGCAGGCCATCGCACTTTTGACGGTAAATAGTCAAAAACTTGAAAGTACCCATGGGCCAATACATCCGCAAGTTTTAACTTTAAAGACTTCACTCGCGCAGGCACATAGTGAGGCTGGGAATATGGCGACAGCACAACGCATGTTGGATGAAATACTTTCTGTAACCAAAAGCAGTGGGTTAGTCGCTGAAATATACATTGCGCAGAGTAACCTTGCAGCAAATAACATTAAATTAGGTTTGCACAAAGAAGCGAGCGAAACACTTATTCGTCTGACAAAATCAATGACTGAACTATTTGGTGAAGCCGACCTTAGAACTCTGACAGTGGTTAATAACAATGCGGTTGCGCTCTGGAAGTCAGGACAGTTGGAACAAGCGACAACACTGTTCGAAAAAGTACTACAAGGCAGAGTTGCAAAGCTAGGTAATGAACATCCTAGTGTATTATCTGTGCGTAATAATTTAGCTAATGTGACGGCGGAATCAGGTGACTACGTTAAAGCCATCGATATCTATAATGAGCTGTTATCATACCAGAAAGCTCCAGGTGAAGACAGTTATCAGCGACTTACGGTAATTTTGAATCTTGTTGATGCATATCTGTGGAATAATGAACTAGTAAAGGCTCGAGTGCTTCTTCAATCTATTGAGTCGGAAATTAATGCATCGCCAGATAAGCTCCTAGTGGCTCACTATACAAGGTTATTGGGGGCTAGCTTTTTAGTACAAAAAGATTGGCAACAGGCCCTACCGCATCTGCAGAATGCCGAACATCTTATCGAAAAGTGGCGTCAGGCAAACTCGCTCCTTAATGACAGTGAACAGAAACGGTTCTTTGCAAGTCATTATATAGAACGAGACTTGCTTTTTTCAGCATACCTTTCTAGTGATAAAGTATTCGATGCTGTTGAGTTAGCTGAAAAGCATAAAGCGAGCTTTTTACTTGAGAAACTGGGCAAAAAGCTGGCCTCGGAATTTGGTGGGCTTACTGAACAGCAGCGAGCTAATATTTACAGCAAAACTCAATCTATAAACGCACTTCAAAACGCTATAGCAGCGTTACGACAACATAATAACGAAAAGAATGACTTGTCACTAGAGCTTATAGATGCACAAAAAGCTTACCATGCAGAAGTAGCAGCTCTGGATGCTATGCATCGAAAAATTGCCGCAACAAATGCGAAATTTAATGCCCTTCTGTATCCCAATGCAATGAGCGCGGATGTGATGCTAAATCAATTAAAAAATTATTTACCCAATAGTACCTATCTTAGTTTCTATCAAAATAGTACTGGTCTCTATTTGTTTTTGTTGGAGGGCCAGAATAAGCGAGTGTCTATGATGAAGCTTGCCGACCCAGACACACTAGAAGGTATTAAAGATTCGGTTCTTGCCATGCAAAGACTGAGCGAATTTGGTGGGAATATTCATCTGTATCAACAAATGACGGGTGAGCAACTTTGGCGAAATCCCTCTGGCGGTTATGTGTTGAGCAATCAAATGCCAAATGGTGCCCATAGAATCAAAAGTCGGGTACAGTCGATAGATGACCTCGAAACTTATCTCTATGAAAAGCTTCTAAAAGCAGTCTGGTTAAAAATTAAGGACAAGCAGCATCTATTGATTTCACCGAGTAATTCTTTGTCATTACTCGCATTTGAAATGTTAAAGTTAGAAAATGGTAAGCGTTTGATTGAACATGTAAATGTAAGTTATACGCCTTCTTTATCTGTTTGGACCTTAACACAGCAGCGGCAAGCTAATTATTCCTCACAGAAACGTTATCCTCTCTATGCTATGGGAAATCCGAATTACGAGGCTTTCAATACCGAAGTGTGCGATGAGCAGCCTAGGGCTTTGCAAAAGGAAGCGGTCGATCGTAATCGAAACAATCAGCAAATTATTGATAGATACAGTAACGTTTCAGCCAATCGTGAGCAAAATCAAAGAAAAGGGCTTTCTTGGTGCGATTTACCTGGTACAAGCACCGAGATAACGGCAATTAGCAATGCTCTTAAGTCAAGAAAAAACCGAGTGCTAGTAAGAAGTAAGGCCAGCGAAGAAAGAATAAGGCGTGATAACGAATCGAATAAGCTCGGTAAGTATAAGTATCTGCATTTTGCAACTCATGGATTCTTGGATGATGGCGCTCCTCTAAATTCCGCTATAGTGCTTGCTCCCGGCGATGATGATGATGGCTATCTCACTGCAGGCGAACTCGTCAATTTTTCGTTAAGAAGCGATTTAGTTGTTTTATCAGCATGTAATACAGCAGCAAACCGGCGGTTGCCTGGGGAGGGGGTCGCTGGTCTTCCATTTGCGCTCTATTTGGCGGGTAATCAAAGTACTTTAATGAGTTTATGGGCGGTTGATGACATCGCGACATCAAAGTATATGCAACGCTTCTATCACCATCTCACGGAGGGACTTACACCTTTAGAGGCTAATAGCCAGGTTAAGCGAGAGTTTATAAACAGCGAAGATTTTAATGATGCCAGATACTGGGCTCCTTTTGTTATGTATGGCATTTGAACATGAGCAGCGGAATAACAAGCCGGTTTCGTAGAGCACTCTCCATTTACAGTCTTTTAAAGAAAGACAAAAAAAAACCAGCGACTAAGACTCAACTATTCAAAATCTACCTGTCACTTTGTGCCGGATTAGTTATGTTTTTTCTGGTAATCGAGCAGTCCGATCTGGTCCAGGATACTGAGAAAAAGTTTCAGGATTTAGTGCTGTATCTTACGCCTGCTGAGGAACCGTACGATCGCAATGGCTTTCGGGTTGAAAGGCCTACTTTAGTCGCCTTTGATGATGCGAGTTACCAGAATATTGGCCGCCCTGCATTTATGCCGCGTGAATACTTGGCAACCGTGTTAAGCGAATTCAGGCAACACAATGCTAATAAAACTTTACCTCCAGTCAGGTTCCTTACGCTCGATTTCGACTTATCAATTAATGACGCAGGGATAGTTTCTGAAGATCTGCATGCTTCTGATCATAAGTTACTGCTTGAACTTCAAGAAATAAGTTCAAGTACCTTATTATTTGTGTCGCGAAGCTTTGCTCATTATTTTGACGAGGGTGATGGTACAGGTGGCAGTATGAGTGTGGCTGGCGGCTATTTACCTGTTTGGGATAATGGGCCTTTCGATGCATTTGTTAAGACTTCAGAACAAGCATTTTATATGTCAACAGGCTACGCCCTTGCTGGTGACGGTAACGTCCGAGAATGGCGGTCATTTGAACTAGTATGTCAGGATGACAGAGTGAAGTGGATCCCTAGTGCCCAGTTGCTTATTGGTACCGCGCAAAAAATGTTACATCATAATTCTAACAAAAAGATAGCTGCTCATATACAGGCGGAGATTGAGCGCATTAACGATTTTACTCAGCAATTCAACTGCCAAGATCTCAATGAGCAAAAGGAAGTTTTTTCACCTAGACAAAAATACACTTATCTTTGCCTACAAGCAAAGCAAGACTGCATAGATAGTTGGTATTTTTCGCCATCGTCCACGGACAAATTCACGTTATCAGGGGACACTGAGCTACAACGTTTTTTTTCTTATTATACGCCTCCGGGCACTAACGGAAAATTTCAGTCAGTGTTGCTACAAAGTACTAGATCACTGATTGAAGAAGGCTGGCGCTTTCCACCAGCTACATTTAGTTATATCGCTGCTACTTATGCAGATTCATCTGATTGGCACAAAATTCCGATGGTGCAGGCAGTGGAAGTTCCAGGCGTTTATCTCATTTTAAATAGTGCTTTCACACTGCAAAAATTTGGTGTTTTAAAACCTGCGCCGGTAATCGTTAAAGTAGTTTTGTTGCTATTGGCAATAGTTATTACGGCCTACTGCTTTACCTGTTATTCGCGCACTAAAGCTCTTATTTTATCGATCGCTATTTTATCTGCCATTATCATCCCTTTTTCGTTTTATACGTTGTCTAAGGGAATTGTTCTGGAAGTGAGTATTATCGTATTGTGCCTGGAGTTTTTTATACCGGTTGTTGATGCCTTATTGGATGCAATAAACTTTATTATCAGAAAAAGGAGTTCACATGCTTAAGAGCATTCTTTGGTCATTAATAGCAGTCAATTTTACTGCGTTTGGATGCGAGCCTGTCGCTACACTCACCCCATTTAAAAACTTGGATGGTATTAAAATAGAAAGAGCGGGAACCGCACCCTCTCAGCCATATCAGTTATGTGAGGGAGACAAGGTCGAGCAGGTTGGTGATATTAATTACACTATTAATTATTTTGACTCTATTGAGCGGATTTCGTTGAATAATAACGAGGAGACAATTGTTGAAGAAAGTCTAAAATGCGGATTGTTTTGCAAGTTCACAGCTGTCTTTAGCCGGGCGACAAATTCAATTAGCGAACAACGAAATGCACAGTACGCTCTAACAAGGGAACAGGAAAGTAAAGCTGGTAAAATATTTGTTCCATATGATTTTGCTGAAGGACCTCAGGTACCGTTTATGGTTAAGCCCGGACGTCAAAGTATTCGTCTGAGTTGGTTAGGTACGGACTCCGAGTATACTGTTAGGTTACAACAAGGAGATGCCAGGGTAGTACGCAAAACTAGGGCTAAGTTTACGCTATTGGATGTTTCGACTTTTGATCGGACTCGTGACATAGAGTTGACGATTAGTGCGGATACAAATTTACAACCCTATCGCAAAATAATCCGCTTCGCTGAATACGATGAAGCAATGCCTGATTCTCCCAGAGCATTGCTTGGATAATACTTAAGAATGTTCGAGGAGCATAACTGGTCTGTAGAAATTTTGTCTGAGTTACATGAGAACAAATCATCAGAACTAGAAGTCTTGCGGAACAATCTTGAAACGGACGCTAACTTTATTAACAAACTCCTACTACTTTACGTACATTAAAAGGTGACGATTTCACAGGGCCTTTTTAAATCTACTTATCACCGCGAGAGTACGATACTTTATGAGGAGTAGATACACCAAGCTCCATGTATGAAGGTGTCTAACCTTAAGTTATTAACCAGTAATGACTTCATAATTTTGGCTATTACAAAATGTACTTCTTTAATAGATTACAAATCGCGCCAGCTGCCTAACTATGGTTAGAAATTCGTGCCTTACCATCAGTCCTGCGTTGAAAAGAATGATGTTTTTTGTCAAACAACAGCTGCATAGGTTGCCTCTGAGTTGACGACTATAGACGCAAACTGTAACTAACGAGCTTCACGTTTTTTGTCGGCCTCGGTAATCGGCCTCGTATAGAGGTTGATAGCTTCGTTCAAGCACTCCCACGCATGCCCTTGTCTATTCGCTTTACGTTTTTGCGGCACATGGGCGCTTAATGGACGAATAGTGGGCACATCCTCGTAATTACACAAAATAACGGGCTGTGCGGCGTTGATAGTATTTACCACCGGCTTACCCTGTGCTGCC
>Ga0105235_100496_pt1 | contig 13058 bp, 11 predicted proteins | sample Virmet3819_2500_FD_90059 | JGI IMG/M metagenome (GOLD analysis project Ga0105235, IMG submission 90059) | Marine viral communities from the Southern Atlantic ocean transect to study dissolved organic matter and carbon cycling - metaG 3819_2500 | ecosystem: Environmental > Aquatic > Marine >... | reverse complement strand
TTATAATAAATTAAAAAACTTAGTAAAAGGGTAGAGATAAACCCTAAATAAAAAACTGTAGATAGTATCTTAGAAAGCTTTGTCCTGTCATGCTTATGTTGTGCTATATATTTAACAACACCTTTGTATAGACCTAAAATAGATATAGACTGTACAGAACCAACAAAATTACGAAGGTTACCCACTAGTGCCATACCTTCGGCACCAATAAAAATAGCCATAAACTTTGACGTTAAAAATCCTGCTATAATTTTAACAATCACAGATACTGAATTAAGTGAAGCTACTTTTAATAAAACATTATTATTAATATAGTTTAATACTTTTTTCAATTAGTAATCATTAAGGGTTCTAATAACTTGATCTACTTCTTTTTGAGTCATCACAGGACTAATAGGTAGACTAACACAAGTTTCGTGAATTTTTTCTGTTATCGGAAATTTCAAACTATTTAATCGATAAAGCGCTTTTTGTTGGTGAGGAGCTGTAGGATAATGTATAGCCGACTCTATTTTGTTAGCTTTTAAATAATTAACAAAATCCTGACGATTATTTACTAAAACAACAAATAAATGAAACACGTGGTTTGAGGAGTAATCATAAAACGGTAATTTGATTTTAGGATTGTTGATTTCAGACAAATAACGCTTTGCTATCTCTTGACGTCTTAAATTATCTGCATCTAATTGTTTTAATTTAGTTGAAAGAAACAATGCCTGTATTTCATCCAAACGACTGTTACTTCCTACTAATTCGTTAACATATTTAGCTGAAGACCCGTAATTTCTTAACTTGAAAATCACCTTCGCTAATTCTTCATTATTTGTAGTAACAGCACCAGCATCTCCTAATGCGCCAAGATTTTTTGAAGGGTAAAAACTAAATGCTGCAGCATCTGCTAAATTGCCTGCTTTTTTTGAATCTGCTGTTGCACCATGAGCTTGCGCAGCATCTTCAATAACTAATAAATTTTTATCATTAGCCAGTTTATTTATAGAATTCATATCGCACAACTGCCCGTAAAGATGAACGACTAAAATTGCTTTTGTTTTAGTTGAAATATGCTTATCTATTTCTAATACATCAATATTAAAAGTTTTTGCGTCTGGCTCTACTAAAACTGGAGTTAAACCGGCGTTTATTATAGATATAATGCTTGCTATATAAGTATTTGCAGGAACAATTACTTCATCGTTTGGTTGAAGCAAACCTAACTCTAGATAGCCTTTAAAAATCAATTCTAAAGCGTCTAAACCGTTACCTGTTCCTATACAATATTGCGTACCACAATAGGTAGCAAATTCGGTTTCAAACTGTTTTACTCCTTCACCAAGAATATACCAACCGCTTTGTAAAAAAGCCTCAAACTTTGTTTTAAATTCGGTTTCAAAACGTGCGTTTATTTTATGTAAGTCTAGAAAATTAATCATCAAACTCTAAATTAATTATTGACTGTTCAAATATCGTACAACCTAATTCCTCCTTCTGCTTCTTTAAGCCAGGATTATACCCTAAAGGTGTTTTTGCAAACGCTGTACCCATAGAAAAACTTTGCTTACCTTCTTTTTGATACAAATTGATTAAGTGTATAAAAAGATAATCCAATGCTCGATATTTTTCTCCTAGAGATGTAGTTGCTCCATATTGTGATTTTACAACATGGTCTTTTTCAAAAATAGTTATACCTGCTAATAAAATATTATCTAAATAAATATTAAATTGTTTTATGTTATCAGGAAATAGATTAGATAAATATTTAATTTCAGAAAGTGAATGAACTGGTTGTGCTTGGTGTTTTTCTCTTAATCTAGGAATTAAAACATCATTCCAAAACCGGTCAAATTGATTTGATTTATCTATTATAAAATGATGCTTATTGTTCCTGTACTTTTTTAATTTATTTTTATGTATCGTTAACTTTTTAGTTAAATCTACTGCAAAAACCATTTTAGTCTCTTCTACCTGTTCATTAAAACAAGTAATAATTTCATTATAGAGATGTTTTTGTTTGTAATAAAATTCAGGAATTAATTTAATCTTTAAAGACTTAAAATTTTGGCTTTTAAAAAATACACGGACCTGACTTATAATTTTTACTAAACTATTGATGTCATTAACACTTCCACAAAACACAAATCCTCCATAAGTTAATCCCTGATGAGAAAACAGCTTATCTTCTACTCTATTTGCTGGTAAAACTGCGACTAACTTTTCTTCTTTAAATACCATTAAAGAATAGTCTTCAAATCGGTCTTTATGATAATCCATAAAGTGACGATTAAAAAGAAATGTGCCATTTTTGGATTGACTTATAAAGTCATTCCAAAGTTTAAGATGTGACGCTGAATATTTATGTACTGAATAAATAAAGTAACTGTTTTTACAGCTTTGAAAGTACTAAATTTTCTTGAAAAACGCATAATAAAAGTTAACACAAAAAATTGCTGCGTTTGCTATAATTATAGGCAAACCAACTCTAACAGTTGGTAACATAAACCCATAAATTATAAATAATGTACAACCAATCATGTTAACAATTCTTAGTCGTTTTACATTTTTCATTGTAAATGAAAGTAAGACAAAAAAAGAGGCAAAATAGCCTATGTATTCTGTTAAAGTTATACCGAATAATTCCATTTATTTTTCTTTTATGTTTTGAACATCTCCATTAAGATGCCAATCAAAATAGGTTAAAATAGCATTGCTTAAATAAAACACATATTTGATAACATTAGCTAAATTACCTTGAATAAAATTCTTTACTATTTGTGCAAAATTATAAAATGTCCAGACTAAAAAGGACTGTTTGTATTTAAAAACAATACCTACATTTCCTATAATAGAAATTCCAAAAATAATTGCAATTGTATGTTTAAAAATTGGATTGGTTATTGTTGTACCAAACCAATAAAATCCTAAATATACAAGACTATACGAAATTATAAATGCTACAAAAAATAATATCCAATACCTAAAATCTGCATTTTTAATACGTTCGCCTTCATACCATTTTTTTGTAGACAGTAACGCTAATCCAAAGGTTAAAGGATAAGTTATTATGGCTGAATGATTGCCAAATAAATAATCTATAACTCCAGAATTTATAGTCGTAAAAATCCAAATTACGTTACCTATATTACTTTGTCTAACTAAAAAACGTGTAGCTAATAAAGAAAATGCCGCACCAATAATTGATAAAATTCCTATCGGGAAAGCACCTTTTTCTATATAACTCCATAAACTAGAAAAAGGTATCCCAAAACGGATACCTCCTTCATAATATATAGTTTCATGAAAATTTCTGTAAAGTGTAATACTAACTACCAAAACTACTCCAAGTACATCTATATATTTAGAGTGTACAATGCGTCTAAGCAAAGGGTTTGATATGGTAGTATTGGTCACTTTTTACAAAGCTTTATTACGCTTACGTTCTACTTCTTTTAGTAAAATTTTACGTAATCGTAAGTGGTTTGGTGTTACCTCTACATACTCATCTTTTTGTATGTATTCTAAAGCTTCTTCTAAAGAAAACTTAATTGCAGGTACAATCTTAGCTTTATCGTCTGCTCCAGCACTACGTACGTTACTTAACTTTTTAGTTTTTGTAACGTTTACAGTCATATCATCTTGACGCGAGTTTTCTCCAATAACTTGACCTTCGTAAATATCTTCTCCTGGATCTACAAAAAACTTACCTCTATCTTGTAATTTATCAATAGAATAAGGAATAGCTTGACCGTTTTCCATAGATACTAAAGATCCGTTTTGTCTTTCTGGAATACCACCTTTTACTGGTTGATATTCTTTAAAACGGTGTGCCATAATAGCTTCTCCTGCAGTTGCTGTTAATAATTGGTTACGTAAACCGATGATACCTCTTGACGGAATGATAAACTCGCAAACCATACGGTCTCCTTTAGCTTCCATACTCATCATTTCGCCTTTACGCATCGTTACAAGCTCTACTGCTTTACCAGAAACTGTTTCAGGTAAATCGATAGTCATTTCTTCAACTGGCTCACATTTTACACCATCAATTTCTTTAATGATTACTTGTGGCTGACCAATTTGTAACTCATAACCTTCACGACGCATCGTTTCGATTAAAACCGATAAGTGTAATACACCACGACCAAATACCATAAATTTATCGGCACTATCAGTTTCTTGTACACGTAAGGCTAAGTTTTTTTCTAACTCCTTTGTTAAACGGTCTTTAATATGTCTTGACGTTACAAACTTTCCGTCTTTACCAAAGAAAGGCGAATCGTTAATAGTAAACAACATACTCATTGTTGGCTCGTCAATTGCAATTGTTTTTAATCCTTCTGGATTTTCAAAATCGGCAACCGTATCACCAATTTCAAAACCATCTAGACCAACAATAGCACAGATGTCTCCAGTTTGTACTTGATCTACTTTTATACGACCTAAACCTTCAAAGACATGTAATTCTTTAATTCTACTTTTTACCTTAGAACCATCACGCTTTACTAACGTAATTTGTTGGTTTACTTTTAAGTCGCCACGTGTTAAACGTCCAATAGCAATACGACCTGTAAAGCTAGAGTAATCTAAAGACGTGATTAACATTTGTGTAGTTCCTTCTTCAATTTTTGGTTCAGGAATATGCTCGATAACCATATCTAATAATGGTTCGATGTTTTCTGTTTGTTGCTTCCAATCTTCACTCATCCAGTTGTTCTTTGCAGAACCATAAACTGTTGGGAAGTCTAATTGCCACTCTTCTGCACCAAGTTCAAACATTAAGTCAAACACTTTTTCGTGTACCTCATCTGGCGTACAGTTTTCTTTGTCAACTTTGTTTACAACTACGCAAGGTTTTAACCCTAAATCAATAGCTTTTTGAAGTACAAAACGCGTTTGAGGCATTGGTCCTTCAAAAGCATCAACTAATAAAAGTACACCATCTGCCATGTTTAAAACACGTTCTACTTCTCCACCAAAATCGGCGTGACCTGGTGTATCAATAATATTAATTTTAGTGTCTTTATAAGTAACCGATACGTTTTTAGAAGTAATCGTAATTCCACGTTCACGCTCTAAATCGTTATTATCCAAAATTAAATCACCAGTATTTTCGTTTTCTCTAAATAACTGACAGTGATACATAATTTTATCAACCAGCGTTGTTTTACCGTGGTCTACGTGCGCAATAATTGCAATGTTTTTAATCTTAGCCATATATAGTGCCTTATTTTAAGCGTGCAAAGGTAGGTATAAATTATATATATTCAATACATTATTTTTTTATTGGGCATTACCCTTTGTAACAACGCCAATTTTTAGACTAAAACAAAGATTACTAACACGTTACAAAGCGTCGCGCTTTCAGAAGTCGCAATCAAAGATGTGCTCCAACAATTCTTCAATCGCTAATGCAAGTGTTTGCCAAGATTATTTATTTCAACTAAAAATAAAAGCCTATTTATTTCAGTCATTAATAGTATCTTTGTAGCATCTAAAACTATAATAATGACACTTCAAGATATACCTAAAATCAAACATACAGATAGTAATAACTTCTTTTTACTTTGTGGTCCATGCGCAATTGAAGGCGAAGACATGGCTTACCGCATTGCCGAAAAAGTAATTAGCATTACCGATAAACTAAATATACCTTACGTATTTAAAGGTAGTTTTAAAAAAGCAAATCGTAGTCGTATTGATAGTTTTACAGGTATTGGTGATGAAAACGCATTAGAAATCCTTGCTAAAGTGTCTGAAAAATTTGATGTACCTACCATTACAGATATACATGAAGTTAGCGATGCTGCAAAAGCAGCACAATACGTAGATGTATTACAAATCCCAGCGTTTTTAGTACGTCAAACCGATTTGGTTGTTGCTGCTGCAAAAACAGGAAAAGTAGTCAATCTTAAAAAAGGACAATTTATGAGTCCAGAAGCGATGAAACACGCTGTACAAAAAGTAAAGGATGCAGGAAGTGACAAAGCTTGGATCACCGATCGTGGTACTATGTTTGGTTACCAAGATATGATTGTAGATTTTAGAGGTATTCCTACAATGAAACAATATGCACCTGTAGTTTTAGATGTCACTCATTCTTTACAGCAACCTAACCAAAGTGCTGGTGTTACTGGTGGACGACCAGATATGATCGAAACTATTGCGCGTGCTGGCGTTGTAAATAATGTAGATGGTTTATTTATCGAAACACATTTTGATCCAGCTAATGCAAAAAGCGATGGTGCAAACATGTTACACTTAGATAATTTAGAAAGTTTACTAACTAATTTAGTGGCGATTAGAAAGTTGGTGCAGAGTTTTTAATTAGTGACATCAATTACACAAATTATCACTAATTATATTTCTAATACAGTTGTTTATAAAACTACGTCCGTTCGAGTGTTTTTTATGCAATTTTAAATGGAATAAAAAATGTATCGAGAATTTTTTATTTATACTTCTCGATACAATTTTACTTCGTTACACTTCGTAAAATCACTCGAAGTGACGATAATGAATATTACCTTTGATGATAGAGCTATTGATTAAACAGCTTTTTGTATTATTTCAATACAACTCACTAGCTGCTTTCAACACATCTATAAAAATATTATCATTTATAGCATCTAAAGATGTATATCTAAGTGACATCATTTTTTTACGATTTTCGGTAATTTGATGTTCTTGGTGTATTTTAATTTGTGGTCCTTTTACAAAACCAACATCTACAAATTGCTTTTTATGACTAGCATTGAAGTAGCAAAAAGGTTTTCCTTTTAAGTAGTAAAATGGAATTTTATATTTAAACTTTAATTCTATTTCAGGTAAAGTGTGTTCTACTAAAATTTGTAAATGCAATAAAATAGCCCGAAAAGGTTCGGGCTGATTTAATATATATTGTTCTGCAGGATTCAATTTAGAATATGGCTAAAATGCCAATCACTAATAAAACAATTCCGATAATCGCTTTAAAAGGCATTAACTTGTCTGATAATTTTCTTAATGAATTTTCAAATGCTGGCGCTTTTCCAAACACGTGTGTAAGCAATAAAATACCTCCAAGAATACTTATTATACCATATAAACTAAAATGACCGCCAATAAGTCTTAATATTGGTATTACAACTAATGAGCCTCCAATTATGGTTTGAAAAGGTGCTAAAACACCTGCTATTTTATTAAAAAAATCACTTTCTCCATCCCATTTATCTAATGTTGACAGACCAAGCAAAATTCCTCCAGTAATATTTGCTATAATTAATAATAACCCAAGCATAATTTTTTAATTTTTAGTTAGAATTAAATTTAATAAAAAAATTGAAATGCTTGCTATATTTCAATTTTTAAAATTAAAAATCTGTAGCATCGTTTGGATCGGTTCCTTGTATTGCTTCATCGCCATCATTAACACCATCTCCGTCTGAATCCGGATTATTTGGATCTGTGATATTACCATTTGGATTAGCTGTAGATTGACCGTTATCGATACCGGTTAGTTCTTCACAATCAAATAAGCCATCATTATCAGAATCTATAAATGTTGGCGGACCTAATAAGTAAAACATCCCGTTTGTTGATACTTGATTTGATACAGTATTTTCAACTCTTACATATAAAACTGTTAGTCCGCTAGAATTTGAATAAGGACTTGCTATAGGGTTAACGTTAGCATCTGCATCTGCTTGAATTTCATGAAATGTTATTACTGAGTTTATGTAATTGTCATTAAACTGTTCTAAATCGTAAGTCAATCCATCGCAATCTTCTGAAAACCATTCTGCGCTATAAACCGCTACATCTTGAGGATCTAAATAATCAGGAACATTGTCTCCGTCGCTATCTTGTTCCATTGGATTTGTATTACCTCCATAAACTTCATCTGCAGTGTTTATTCCATCACCATCATCATCTTGATCTTGATAATCTGGTATACCATCTTGGTCAGTATCATCATCTAGTAAGTTTCCGTTTCCATTAATATCTTCATCTATGTCATAAACACCATCATTGTCAAAATCTCCTAAAGTGATGCAAGTTGATGTTGTTCCTAAATCTGTTGTAGCTGTAAAATTTCCTGTAAACGTATCTGTTTCTTGTCCTCCAGAAGCATCTACTACATTTATTATATATGAGCTATCTGAAGCACAATAACTAATACTTTCGTTTACTGTCCCATCTGTAATTGGTATAATCTGCGCATTGTTACCATTTACTAACTGCATGTAACCGTTAGTAATTGGGTTACCATCGCAATCATTAAACGTTCCTGTAAGTGTAGTTATTTGTTCTGTTGAATTTGTTACTGTAACCGTAACGGTATCATCTGCAGAAAATGGTCCAATTGTTGTTGTAAACACATCACAACCATAATTAGGAACGGTTAAAGTTAATGCTTCGTTTGCTGCTACTAAACCACAAACTTCTCCGTTACTATTTGTATATCCTCCTGAAGTTGAATTCCATGTAGTTGTTTGCAACGTTAATTGCGCATTTAGACTTGGTAGTGGATTACCATTTATATCTTGTAATATTATACAAGTTTGAACAACATCAAAAGGCGCATCACAATTCCAGAAACTAAAATGTGATACTTCACCTACATATTCACTACCAACTAAAGTAGCTTCACCTTCTTCTACCCAATACCCGTTTTGCTCATCAAAATACCATAATGGTATTGTTGCTGGTGGATTTGTAGCATTAGTTGGCACAGGAATAGTTATAGTTGCTGTTGTACCTGAAGCGATGTTTAAATCCTCACCATTTTCTCCAATCAATTCTACTGCAATCATCCCGTAAGTTTCTAAAGCTCTTAAATCTCCAGACGCATCTTGAGCTATTAACATACCTGGCATTTGTAGATTCATATCTTCTTCATCTGGATTTAAATGTCTTAACACGACATCTACATTACCTTGATATGCAAATCCTGTTGAAGTTTCAAAATTACCATCAAAATCTACTTTGGTTCCGTTAGGTAAATCAATTGTTATAGCTTGACCAGAAACTATTGTTGCATTTGGCGTAGCATCTAACAACATTATTTTAACTTGATTAACACCATCTGTTGGCACTAATGCTCTAGACCCAGAAATATACCCTTGTTTTGATACTTTTATGTACGCAAAGCTTTCGTAGACAGAAACATCGTTAACTGCAAAAACACCATTAACGTCTGTTATTGCAAATCCGCTACCTAAAGTAATGTTTGCTCCTATGATTGGCTCATTATTTTCATCAACAACACGACCTATAAAGTCTGCTGAAATTTGTGATCCAAAATTAGAAAAGAATGGATTATCAGATAACCCATCTTCTTGCTGTTGGTTGATAGGTATATTATTATCCTTTTCACAAGAAACTACTAAAAAAAGGAATACTAAGGTGTAAATTAGTTTTGAAAATTTCATACTTAAAACATTGAATACCAAACTAAAGGTAAATTAAAATAATTACAAAAGAGAATTAACCTTATTCTTTTCCTTCTACATAATCTTGTAGGTACGCATAACGTTTGGTTAACTTTCCGTTTTCTGTCATTTTTGCTCGTTTTAAAACACCATTTTTATCACCATTAAAAAATGCAGGTATAACCGATTTTAAAAACATCTCTCCAAAACCTTCACTTGCGTCTTTTGGTAATTCACAAGGTAAATTATCTACAGCCATAACGGTAATTGCTCCTTTTGCATTGTATGGCACTTCTTGTTCTGTTATTGGATTGTAACCATAAAATGGATCTGCAATAGTAGATGGTCTTATGGTGCTAGCAACTGGTCCATCAATATCACAAGACACATCTGCTACCAAATTGATTTTAAAATCTGGATGTTTTGCATCTTCTCTTGTAAATAAATAAGGTGCACCATCACCATAAAAATGACCTGCTATAAAAAAATCGGTTACCTTAGCGTAAGGCATGAAGTTACTTATATAACCGCTTGGATCTTTATAAAACTCTAGTCTACTTCCTACTTTACCATCTTTGCGTTTGTTATATTCCATAACGTCTATCATACAATAAACAGGCTCTGTAAAATCTGACGTTAAGTATAGCGCGTCATTTACTTCTTTAATTTTTAAATGGTCTAAAATTTCTTTTGCGCCTTTTGCTACTTTACCTGTTCCAGAAAGCACAATCTTTATGTTTGGTAATTTTATTTTATCAAGCTCTGCTTTTACCTGATCTAAATCTTTTAAGTGTTCTACCTTTGGTAGTTCAAACAAACCGTCACGTAATCCTAAAGCCCTAAACCCATTGTAAGCGCCAACTAATCCTGCGTAGCGACCAAAACCTATTAATCTTGCTCCGCTTTCTTTAACGATGGTTTCGTGATCGTATAGCTCGATATTTTTTTCTAAAATGGCTTTTAGTAACTTACGGTTATAAGGTTGTTTTTTTATAGTATGACTGAAGAAAAAGTATTTTTTATTGGGAATTAATGCCTCTAAAGGCACTTCTTTTACACCTAACATGACGTCTGCTTCTGAGACATCTTGAGTTACTGTAAATCCTAAATCTGAATAGTCTTTATCTGGAAAAACCCTAATATCTGAAGCTTCTACTACTACGCTTGCTTCTGGAAAATTATCTTTTAGCGTTTTTAAATCTTTTGGTGAAAATACAACGCGTCTATCTGGTGGATTTTTACGTTCTTTTATTATTGCGAATTTCATGTATTACATTTTAATCCTGCTAAAATACCTTTATTATTAAGCTTTAGCAAATGAAATTTTTATTCTACTTTTTCAACTTCATTTTCTAGTTTTAAGACATAATCTCCTTCATCTTGTTTAATGTATAGCGCTTTATTATTTGTAGTCCCATCTCTTGTCACATCTGTTCCTTTAATGGTTTTTGTTATTTGTTTTGTGTAAGTTTCTTGCACTTTTCCTATTGCTGTCCCGCTTCCCCATTTCCATTTTACCTTGCTTCCTTGTCGTATCATTTTTTTATTTTAATGTAATTATTTTTATGTCATTTTTTCTTAAGTTTATTATAAATGTGTGTTGGTATATTTTTTGATACATTATTTTTAGTAAATTCGCAGTCCTTTACTTTAAAAGCTGTTTAAAACTAACTTTTGGTTTAGGACCGCGTTAAGGATTGAGGTATTGTTGGAGCACATCTATGATTGCGACTACCGAAAGCCTGACGCACTTTTGCCATTAAAAGCAAAAGTGGGTAACGCTAAAATTATTGATGAGATCCCAAATACAGTTTGAGATAATTCAATGACGTAAATTAAAAATTTACTATTTTATTAAATTGGGGTCGACTGGTTTTGACAGCGAGATTAATTAAATGGTAAGCACGTCGTGTAACGACTATGATACACGTTAAACGCTAGGTCAACTTTTTAAACGGCGAGAATAACTACGCTTTAGCTGCCTAATCTGAATTATAGTAAGATTACGCCTAGGCTTACAAGGTAAGCAAGCTAAATGTCTCTGGAAAGCCTTGATTGGCGGCGTTCCTTTTTGAGGCATCGTAAATGTCAATATAGATTTGGTAGCGCTTTGATGCTAAATCGAAACTTTAAGAAGATAGGCAGTAACTAGGTTGTCTTTAACCAGGTTGCTGATGAAAACACAAGAAAAGACTAAACGTGTAGAAAGCTATTTGGTTACTTGTTTGGACGAGAGTTCGATTCTCTCCGACTCCACAGAAAACCCTGTAAAGTATTGATTTTACAGGGTTTTGTTTTTTTAGGCGACAAAATTAATTATTTATAAATTTAAATTCATAGTGTCGGCTTCCCCTTTTTATGACACCTTAAAGTTCGATAAATAATAATAGATATCGCAAGCCTTAAAATATTTTCATTACTAAATTCAAAAAGTTTTTCCATCTTAATTATTATTTTCTAACCATTTTACATGTTTCTCAGATGCTTTCTCAGCCCATAATTCTGGACGCTTACCAAAGCATTCTAAAATAGCATCAACACCTATTACGGTTCCTTTTGCAAGCCTACCTAATAATGCTATTGGAATTTTTTTATTAATATTTTTGGATACTAAGTAACCAAATTTATCTGTAGCAACACCAAGCTTACTATGTACTGCTTCCATTACATTGTCTACAAGCATTTTTTTTATCAATGGAGATGTTACCTCTGTTACCTTTGGAGAATCAATTACAGAGTCAATCATAATTTTAATATGGACATGTTTATTGTTTAATGCTAGTTTCCAACCGTTTTTTGTTAGCTGAATTGACGGGTTATTAACAAAATTAATATTCAAAAAACCCGCATCTATAAGAGCAAGCAACTGCTGAATACTTTCCACTGGTGGACCATAGGAATACCTTTTTGTAGATTCATCAATTCTTATAATATCGCTAAACACTTCATCATTACAACTATTATGAGAAAGTGCAGAATATATTGTTGGCTGGCAATGTCTCCATACCTGTCCAACACAATAATCTAGACTAACAGGGAATTTTCCAACTGCCATACCTACAAAATCTCTCATACTTTTATCAGGTGTTTGGTCTTTGGATATAATGAGAGGATGACTGTAAGATGATTCTTTTAACCATTTTTTTATTATATTTTCGATATTTTTAGTTTGATCATTTTTCAATTTTAAGGGCAAATCATTATAGATTTTTGCAGCTATAGGTGAAAAAGCATCTAAAAGAAATTTAGATGAACTTGCAAATTCCTGTATTTTATGATCTGAAATTATCTTTTCAAACTGATATAATGATTGCTGAGTAGGTTTAAAATTTTGATCTATAGTAGCATTTATAGGTTTTGGAACTGGAGGTAATCCATCTAAAGAAAAAGGGAAAATATAGTTTTGAAACGAATTAGCTGAATTAAATTTACATGCTTTTGTGTCTTGATCAGTACAAATAAAATTTCCAAAATTTAAAGCTATAGCTCGAGCTGTATCAATCATTGCTAATCCAAACCCTCTAACACCTATATTAGTTCCATTTTTTAAAATTTTACTGTTTAAATATAAATCCGTTGGATAAGCTTCCTTAAAAAATTTAAAATTTTTATGTTCTGATGCAAATTCATCCCAACGTAAAATTTGTTTGTCCT
>Ga0105235_100494_pt1 | contig 13102 bp, 10 predicted proteins | sample Virmet3819_2500_FD_90059 | JGI IMG/M metagenome (GOLD analysis project Ga0105235, IMG submission 90059) | Marine viral communities from the Southern Atlantic ocean transect to study dissolved organic matter and carbon cycling - metaG 3819_2500 | ecosystem: Environmental > Aquatic > Marine >... | reverse complement strand
GTTACGTACCTATCAATAATAGATCACAAATAATACAAAAAGGGAACAACCAAATAATAATGGATGCTTACAATGCAAATCCTTCTAGTATGGAAGTTGCATTAGACAACTTAAATAAGCTTTCTGATAAGCGTAAAATAGCTATTTTAGGTGATATGTTTGAATTAGGAAATGATGCATCAATAGAACATCAAAATATAGCTGACTTGGTTACAAAACTAAATCTTGATAAAATTTATCTTATCGGAGAAAACTTTAATAAAGTATCTAGTAAAAACGATAAAATCGAAATATTTTCTTCTTTTAAAAATTTCAAATTAAACTTTAAAGAAATTAGTAACTCAATTATACTAATAAAAGGATCTAGAGGTATGGCTCTAGAAAGAGTTTTAGAATTATTATAAAATAAAAAAGGTCTTCTTTCGAAGACCTTTTTTTTGTGGGCGCGAAGGGATTCGAACCCCTGACCCCTTGGGTGTAAACCAAGTGCTCTGAACCAACTGAGCTACGCGCCCTTCGTAATTGGATTGCAAATATAGACTAGTTTTTGAATATGCAAAAACTTTTTTGAAAAAATTTTTAAAAAATTTCTGCTACAACAAAAGTACTTCCTCCAATATAAATCACATCATTATCACTTGCTTTGCTTATTGCTTTATCAACAGCTTCTTTTACAGAGAGATATGATTCCCCAACAAAACCTTCACCCAAAAATTGATCTCTTAAAATATTTTGATCCAAACCTCTTGGAACATCAGGTTTACAAAAATAAAATGTGGCTTTTTTAGGTAAAAGACTAAAAACTTGACTTAAATCTTTATCATTTACTACTCCAAAAACAATATGAAGATTATCAAATTGTTCTTTTTGCAATTGTGTCATAGTTATACTCAACCCTTCTTTATTATGTGCTGTATCACAAATAATCTTAGGTTTTGTTTGTAATATTTGCCAACGTCCTTTTAATCCAGTATTCTTTACTACATTTAGAAGTCCGTTTTTTATATTTAAATCTGAAATTTTATAATTTTTCTGTTGAAGAATTTTAAGTGTCTTCAGAACACCTTTAATATTTTTCTTCTGATAATCTCCAAGCAAATCAGTTGAATACTTCGTTTTAATTATTTGATCTGCAAAAAATATTTTTGAGTTATTTTGATTAGCTACTTCTTCAAAAACAGGTTTAGTTTCATTATGGGTTTCACTAATTACTACAGGAACATTAGATTTAATTATACCTGCTTTTTCTGAGGCTATTAATGGTAACGTTTCTCCAAGAAACTGTGTGTGATCATAACCAATATTGGTAATTAATGAAACTTCTGGAATGATAATGTTTGTTGAATCTAATCGTCCTCCTAAACCAACTTCTATTATAGCAATGTCTACTTTTTGTTTTGCAAAGTAGTCATACGCCATACCAACGGTCATTTCAAAAAAAGATAATGGATTTGATTTAAAAAAAGCTTTATTTCTTTTAATAAAACCAATTACAAACTGCTTGCTTACTTCTACTCCGTTAATCTTAATTCGTTCTCTAAAATCTTTTAAATGAGGTGACGTATACAAACCTACTTTATAGCCTGCTTCTTGTAAAACAGATGCTAGCATATGACTACTAGATCCTTTACCATTAGTACCAGCTACATGGATAGATTTAAATTTATGTTGTGGATTATTTAAGTGATTAGCTAACAACAATGTGTTAGTCAAATCTTTTTTGAATGCTGTTTTACCTTGCTTTTGGTACATTGGAAGTTGAGTAAACATCCAATTAACAGTCTCTTGATAGGTCATGGCTTTTATTGCCCTAATTTAAAATTAATACTCACAAAACCTACTTGACGGATTGGCGCATTAGGATCTGCTTTCCATTTATGAGATAATGCAATTTTACGTGCTGGTTCTAATAAACATTGAGCTGTATTTTTTGTGCCTTTTGCTCCTGGTTCTGCTTTAACAACATTTCCGTTTCTGTCTACTTCTATTCTAACAACAACTAATCCTGCTTCATTACAATCTTGTTGGTAGATTTGCTTTGTTGGCTTACCTCGCCCATTTAGTCCGTAACCAACTCCGCCACTTCCAGTACCTGGATCACCGAAATAACTTGATGCATAAGGATCTCCATTTAACTGTCCTTTATCGCCTGCTTGGTTGTCATTACCTTCGCTTCCGCTAGATTCACCATCGGAGTTATTAAGTCCACCCATCATAGCATCTAGCTGCGCTTTCTTTTTAGCTTCTTCTTGACGCTTTTTTTCTTCTGCAGCAGCTTTTTCTTTGGCTTTTCTTTCGGCTTCTGCTTTTGCCTTAGCTTCTGCTTCTTTCTGCTTTTTTATTGCTATTGCCTCCTCAGACTCTTGAGTAATCACTTCTTCTGAAGTATCATTAGTAGACGCTGCAGCTTCTTCCTGAGTTTCTTCTTGTGCTTGTTCCTCTTGTGGTTGCTTATTAATGTTTAAATCTTCAGATTTAACCGGTTTATCTGGTTGCACATTACCACTACCTACTGCAGAATTACCGAAATTTACTGAAACACCATACTCTATTGGCGGATCCATATATTGAGGTCCAACAACAAATAACAATAGCAATAAAATAAGCACAATTAGTGCTGTTATTTTTGCTGAATTTCGTTCGTGTTTGGTGTTTAAATATTTCATTTAAAAATTACTTCGACTTAACTGCTAAAGTAGATTTTATCTTATTGCGGTTGGCTATATCCATAATATAAACCACATGTTTCATCTCTACATCTTGATCCGATCGTATAGTGATACTAGGCGAATCTGACTGACCAACTTTTGCTAAAACTTCTGCTTCTAAATTATCTTTAGACACTTTTTTCATGTCTACATAATAATTTACATCCTTATCTACGCTTACAGAAACATTTTTTGTTTGCGTCGTTTTACTAGAAGACTTTGGCAATAGTAAATCTATAGCTTCTGCTGAAACTAATGTGGATGCAATCATGAAAAAGATAAGCAATAAGAAAACAATGTCGGTCATTGACGACATGTTAAATTCTGGTGTTACTTTATTTCTTCCTCTTAATCGCATATTAACTAGGTTCGTTTAATAAGTCTAAAAACTCTAGCGAATTAGCTTCCATTTGATACACCACTTTGTCTGTTTTAACAACTAAATGGTTATATGCTATGTAAGCAACAATACCTACTATTAAACCTGCTACAGTAGTTGTCATTGCGGTGTATAAACCGTCTGCTAATGTTTTAATATCTATAGATCCGCCAGAATTAGCTATTTCAAATATTGATAAAATCATTCCTATTACCGTTCCAAGAAAACCGATCATTGGCGCTGCACCAGATATAGTTGCTAAAACGCTTACGTTTTTTTCTAGATTATAAATTTCTAATCTTCCTGCGTTTTCTATTGCTGTATTGATATCTTCTAAAGGTTTACCAATTCTTGATACTCCTTTACTAATTAATCTTGATACTGGCGAATTAACTGTTGAACACAGGTTTTGGGCTGAATCAATTTTTCCATTACTAACATAATCTTTAATTTGATTCATAAAATTAGCATCTATTTTAGAAGCCTCTTTTATGGTTAATATACGTTCAAAGTATATGTATAAAGTAAAGATTAGCATTAAAATTAAAACCGCTATAATAACCATACCTGCTGTACCACCAGAGGTAATTAGTTCTATTATAGATAAAGTTTTTTCAACTGATTCTCCATCTTGTAAAACTTCAGAAGCTTCTTGAGCAGTGTCTTGAATTAAATTGCTTATCATATTTAAATTTTAGGTACCTATATGTAACGTTTCAATTTAGAATTTCGTCTATTAAAATAAAGTTCTTGTCCAGAAAAAGGTTAAAGCACCAGCTAAGAAACCGATTAAAGCTAACCAAGCTATCTTTTTTAAGTACCAGAAAAAGTCAATTTTTTCCATACCCATTGCTACAACTCCTGCTGCAGAACCAATAATTAACATACTTCCTCCAGTTCCGGCAGAGTATGCTATAAAGTGCCAAAGCTCATTATCCATAGGTTCTGAAAACATTCCTAAACTTGCCGCAACTAATGGTACGTTATCTATAACCGCAGATCCAATACCTAGTAATAAAATTACTAAATCAGAAACACCTTCTCCGTGTAATTCTGTTCCAATCATTGGCACTCCTTCTTTTAAAGTAGTTGCAAACCCAAATAATATTCCTAAAGATTCTAACGCAGCTACTGCCATTAAAATTCCTAAAAAGAATAAAATACTTGGCAACTCAATCTTTGATAAAGAGCTGTGTACAGGACTATGATGTGCATGAGAGTCACTTTCTGTATGATCCACTTCTGCTAAACTAAATTTAGAAGAACTATATATTTCTGCAAAAACCGCTACTACACCAAGAGCAAACATCATACCTACATATGGAGGTAAATGCGTTACTGTTTTAAAAATTGGAACAAAAACAATAGCTCCTAAACCAAGGTATAACATTGTAGAACTAAATCTACTTTTTGGTTTATCATCTGCACTATCATCTTGTTCTAATTGACCTTGAAATGATGGTAAAAATGAAGCTATAAAAGTTGGCACAACCATACAAACTAAAGATGGTAATAATAAATAGCCTACTAAATGACCAACAGACACTTTATTTGCAATCCAAAGCATAGTTGTTGTTACGTCTCCAATTGGTGACCAAGCACCACCAGCGTTTGCTGCAATTATAATAATACCTGCATACCAAATACGTACGTTTCTATCTTTTACTATTTTTTGTAAAATAGAAATTAAAACTATGGTTGCTGTAAGGTTATCTATTATAGCAGAAAGTATAAAAGCTAAAATAGAAAATATCCAAAGTATGTTTTTTTTCTTTTTAGTTTTAATGAAGGTTTTGATTGTAGAAAAGCCATCAAAATAATCGATAATTTCTACAATTGTCATTGCTCCTAATAAGAACACTAAAATCTCGGCTGTTTTACCAAGATGATGTAATAATGTTTCTTCCATTAAGTGCATTTTACTATCATGAGCCATAGATGTAAAACCATCTACTAAACCATGATTTGCAGAGTCAAACCATTGAGGGAAAGCATCTATCCCCAAAGAAATTAATGCCCAACTTATAGCCATCATAACTAAGGCTGGTATAAGTTTATCTATTTTTAAATTATGCTCTAAAGTAATTGCTAAATAACCAATTACAAATACAATAATAATTACTGATTCCATGTTTTATTTAAATAAGTTGTTTAAGTGCTATTTCAAACGCTGTTTTACTAATTTCAGTCTTTAAAGGACTTTTATCGTAAACGTTTTGAATTGCTTTTTTGATTATGTCTGAAGTATCATTAAAAATAGCTTCATCTGTCATTTGTACTTTACGCTCCATAAAATAAGCAAACACACGTGCCATACCACAGTTTGAAATAAAGTCTGGTATTAAGCTTACACGCTCATCAGTTTGCTCCATAATTGGTCCAAAGAAAATTTCTTTATCTGCAAACGGTACATTTGCACCACAAGAAATGACTTCTAAACCTGTGCTTATCATTTTGTCAATTTGATCTTGTGTAATTAAACGTGATGCTGCGCAAGGTGCAAAAATCTCTGTTTCTAACGACCAAACTTTCTGATTCATTTCTTCAAAAGGAATCATATTGTCTGCTAGTAAAGTATTACCGTTTTTATTTAAGAAGAACTCTTTAATTTCTTCAAAAGTGAATCCGTTTTCATTAATTACTCCTCCAGAAATATCTATAATTCCTACCACTTTTGCTCCCATTTGAGCTAAGTAATAAGCTGCTGCAGAACCTACGTTACCAAAACCTTGGATTACAGCACGTTTTCCTTTTACATTTCCTCCATAAATATCATAATAATGTTTTACTGCTTCGGCAACACCATAACCAGTAATCATATCTGCAACAGTATATTTTTTTGAAACGTCTGGTGAATAGTTTACGTTTTCTAAAACCTTGATTACACCTTGACGTAATTGACCGATACGGTTGATTTTGTCTGCTTCTGTAGGTTGAAAATGACCATTAAATACACCTTCTTGCGGATGCCAAACACCAGAATCTTCTGTGATTGGAATTACTTCATGAATTTCGTCTACGTTTAAATCTCCACCAGTTCCATAATAGCTTTTTAATAATGGTGAAACTGCTTTATACCAACGCTCTAAAACACCGCGTTTTCTTGGATCTTTTGGATCAAAATTAATTCCTGATTTTGCACCACCAATTGCTGGTCCAGATACAGTAAATTTTACTTCCATTGTTTTGGCAAGAGATAAAACCTCATTCATATCTAATCCCTTGCGCATACGTGTACCGCCACCAGCAGCGCCACCACGTAAAGAGTTTATAACTGTCCATCCTTCTGCATCTGTTTCTGAATCTTTCCAGTTAAATACAATTTCTGGCGCCTTATTTTCGTAAATTTTTAGTAAGTCTTTCATTTAATTATTAAGAATAAAATCAACTAGTTAGTTTAGGTTTAAACAAATTTTTAGTTGATTCATTTTATTGAAGAATTGTTAATTAGTAACAACAAATATAAAAAACAAAAAATGGCTTTAAAAGTAAAGCCATTTTTATTATTATAAATTATTGTTAAGTTTTTAGTTTAATGTCATTTTTCCAAATGCATGATACAGATTACCATAGCCATAAATAGCAAAATTGGTAGTATCTATTTGTTTTGTAAAGGTTGGTGCAAAATCTATTATTAAATCTTCGCCGCCAACTTTACTGTCCCAAAATGGTACAATTGTTTGATCTCCTGCATCATCTATTATGTTTAAAATAACTGCTCTTGCTTCGATTTTCCTATTACCTAAAACAATTTTTTTCTCTTTTAAAACGTATTCTTTTTCTGTTGTTAGCAGATTTAATTTTCCGTTATTTAAAAAAGGATAAAATGAGGCTATACGCTTAGCTTCATTTTTATAAGTGTCTGAATATTTTAAGTAAGACTCGTACTTTACTTGTCCTGCTGTATCTAACTTTACAACTATTCCTGGACCTATATTATACGTGTAATCATACTCAAAACTTGCGCCTTCTTTTAAGGCACTTTCGGATTTAAAGCATTCGCCTATTAAATAGATATTGTTATCTTCTGTTATTACATTTTGAACTGTTAAATCTAAAAAGCCTTTACCTAAAACTTTTTTAAGTATAGCGTCTGACCAACCTTGATTGCTTACTAAATTTCCGTTAGTTATATCGTAAAGAAAATAGCTTTTATCTTTTTTTCCGCCAACCGAAATTCCTGGTTTTACATTATCTGTCGCAAAACCTATTAGATAATTTGTATTAGCTACAGTTATTACTTTACTGTCTGAAATATAAAACTCTGGTGAAGAAACTTGTTGTGTCTTTATATCTGTTCCGTTTATTGTAATAACAGCTGTTTTTGGTTCTTTTTTAAAAATATCTGTATGTTTTACAATATGTATGTTTTTATCATTAGTGATGTAAAGCTGTTCTTTGTAAGCTCTTTCGCTTTCAAAATTTAAAGTGAAATTTGAATTAGCTATTTCATTTAAATCTTTATCAAATAAAACTGTTGTAATTTTTTCGTTTTGCTTTTTCTCAAAAACATTATTTACTAAAACAGCTATTGTGTTTTTGTCTGGAGAAATTTCTACATCAAAAAAACCGGAATTATTTACTTTTTCTATAGGTAAGGCAAACAGCTCTTTTTCTTCAGAAATAGTAAAGCTATCATTATCGAATACTTGAACGTATAACACATTTTTACCATCTTTTTTTAAAGCAATATTAGAGAAAAAGTAAAGTTTGTTATCTCCTTCTATAACATTTATTAAAGTAGCATCCATGCGTTGACGCTGTGGTAATTTAAAATTTACATCCTTTAAAACTTGACGATTGTAATCGTGCTTTGTAATGTAAATTAGCTTTGGTGCGTAAACATGAGATCCTGATTTTTCTATACTATAGATTGTAAAATCTTCTGTTGTTGGAAAAATAATATTTGGATTTTGATATCCATTATGACCGTTTTTTGCCCAATCTGTCCAAGTAAAATTGGCGGTTTGAGAAAACACTGTTGTAGATAATAATATTAACAACAGTGTTAGTGTCTTAAATTTTGTTTTATTCAAAATGTGCGTTGTATTCGTTTACAATTTTTAAAATACCTAAAACACGATATCCTTTTTCTTTGCTTTTTATTTTTTTAGCTAGTTCTGGGTAATCACTAACGTATTTACTCATTACATTTTTAAAGCTAAACAATACCTTTGGTGAAGCAAATTTTAGGTAATCATCACCATCTTTTACTGCTAACACTTCTGTTTGAATTTTGGTACCATCAAAGTCTAAAATAATCTCTTTGTTGCCATCTTTTTTAAGTGTCATTTCTGCACCTTTATCATCTTCTACTCTTATGTAATAATCAAAAAGACTAATTTTTCCTTCTACTGTTCTTAATAAAAAGACTTTTGTTTTTCCGCTTAAACCTTCGTAAGGATGTGTTTCGTAATAATCTTCTCCAATTTTATAAGCTTTTAAATCTTTTGGATCATAAACTACTGGTTTATCTTCTAATGTTTTGAAGAATTTTACTTTACGTTGACTTTTAATTTTTAAGAATCTTTTTAAGTAACCTTCTATCTTTTCACCTTTATTAGTGATTACGTAACCTGGTAGTTTTTCAGATTTATCTTCCCAGTTATCATCAAAATCTTGTGCATAAGTTATTCCAGAAATTAGTAATGCAAATGCTAGTAATAGTTGTTTCATTTTTTTAATTATTTATTAATTGTTATTATTTTTTGATATGCTTTTAAAAAGCTGTACCAAAGCTTCTAAAGTAAGTAAACTACTGATATTGTAGTGTTAAAATTTATAAATCTTCCCAGAAGAGTGATCTTTACTTGCTCCTGTAACAGATGCTAAACAGTTATTTTCTTCTCTTAATTTTAACACACCTAAAAAGCCAAAAATTAATGCTTCTTTAAACTCTATTAATTCAGCAGATGGGATAACGATTTTAGCATTGGTTAAAGCTTTAATTCTTTCAACTAAAAAATCATTATACGTTCCGCCACCAGTTAGCAAAACAGATGCATTATCTTTTTGGTTAATCACCTTTACTATTTGTTGCGCCACATGATGAATCATAGTGTGCAAAATATCTTTTACTTCTAATTTGTAGTTATCTATTAATGGAAAAATTTGCTGCTCTACCCATTCCAAACCTAAAGATTTTGGATATGAATTTTTATAGAAATCTAAAGCATTTAACTGTTCTAATAGTTGTTGATTTATTTTTCCTTGTGAAGCTAAATGTCCCTTATCGTCATAGTCAAATCCTAATTGTTGTACATATTTATTAAGTACAATATTAACTGGACAAATATCGAAAGCGATGCGTTGCTTATTAATAAATGTAGACACGTTTGCAAATCCGCCAAGATTAATACAATAATCACACTCCGAAAATAAAAGCTGATCACCAATTGGTACTAATGGCGCACCTTGACCACCAAATTGTACATCTTGTACTCTAAAATCACATACAACAGTTTGCTTTAATTGTTCTGCCAATACAGGTAAATTCCCGATTTGATATGTTAATTTTTGTTCTGGTTGGTGTAATGCGGTATGACCATGAGAGCAAACTGCATCAAGTTGATTTATGTTATTTTTTTTAATGAAAGTCGTAATAACTTCAGCTAAATAATTAGTGTAATCAACATCTATTTGCTGTAAATCTTTTATAGATTGTTGGGTTAAGTTTTTAAGTTTTATTAGCCATTCTTCAGAATATGATACTGTATTCGAATTCAAAATTTGAAATTGCCAAGTATCTTTTTTAGTAAAATTAATTTCAGCTAAATCAATTCCGTCTAAAGATGTTCCAGACATAACACCTACTATGTGATAATTTTCTTTTAACATATCGAGTAAAAATAACTATAACGATTGAAAAAATGCTAATAAAAAGTTATCTTTGAAGACATTTTTTATTGAATTAACAATTTTATATACCACTATGGATTTTAATCTTACAGAAGAACATTTAATGATTCGCGACGCTGCTCGTGATTTTGCAAGAACAGAATTATTACCTGGCGTTATAGAACGTGATGATAAACAACAATTCCCACAAGAATTAGTGAGAAAAATGGGAGAACTTGGTTTTATGGGAATCATGGTAGATCCAAAATACGGTGGAAGTGGTATGGATGCCATTTCTTACGTGTTAATTATGGAAGAATTGTCTAAAATAGATGCTTCTGCTTCTGTAATGGTTTCTGTAAACAACTCTTTAGTTTGCTATGGTCTTGAGGCTTATGGAACTGAAGAACAAAAACAAAAATACCTTACCAAACTTGCAACTGGTGAGCAAATTGGTGCGTTTTGTTTAAGTGAACCTGAAGCAGGTAGTGATGCAACTTCGCAAAAAACTACTGCAATAGAAAAAGATGACCACTATGTTTTAAACGGAACAAAAAACTGGATTACTAATGGTGGTCGTGCAGATGTTTACTTAGTAATTGCACAAACTGACAGAGAAAAAGGACATAGAGGAATCAATGCTTTTATAGTTGAAAAAGGTATGGAAGGTTTTGATATTGGTCCTAAAGAAGATAAATTAGGAATTAGAGGAAGTGATACACATACGCTTCAATTTAACGATGTTAAAGTTCCAAAAGAAAACAGAATTGGCGAAGACGGATTTGGATTTAAATTCGCAATGAAAACACTTTCTGGTGGACGTATTGGTATTGCTGCACAAGCTTTAGGTATTGCTTCTGGAGCTTATGAGCTTGCTTTAAAATATAGTAAAGAGCGTAAAGCTTTTGGCACCGAAATTTGCAACCATCAAGCTATTGCTTTTAAACTTGCAGATATGTATACAGAAATTGAAGCTGCACGTATGTTAGTTATGAAAGCTGCTTGGGATAAAGACCAAGGTAATAACTACGATATGTCTAGTGCTATGGCAAAATTATACGCTAGTAAGGTTGCAATGGAACAAACTGTTGAAGCTGTACAAATACACGGTGGAAATGGTTTTGTAAAAGAATACCACGTAGAACGTTTAATGCGTGATGCAAAAATCACTCAGATTTATGAAGGTACTTCTGAAATCCAAAAGATTGTAATTTCTAGAGGTGTTATTAAAGGATAACATTTTAATTATATAAAACTGAAAAGGCTTCGCATATACTGTTGAAGCCTTTTTTTATGAATTTAATTCGTCTAAAACCAATCTGATTTCACCATAACTATATTTATCATCTAGTTGATGTTTTAAATCTGAAAGTGTATCGAATTTATGTTTTGGTATTAGCTCTTTTAATTCTTGATAATGCGTTTTTGTCATTAAATCGGAAATTTTGATTTCACCAGATTTAATAAATTTAGCTAAATGACCAAAAATTGTGTTTTCATTTAATTCTCTAATGTGGGCAATTTCTTCTATGGTTTTTCCGTCTTTAAAAAGTGCTAACGATTCATTTTGTGTGTCGCCTTTTTTACGTTTTGGCTTTTTTTCTTCTACAAATTCAAATTGAGTTTCATCTGAAGTATCAATATCATTCTCTTCACAATACTCTCTAATTACAGTTAAAATATCGTTTCCATATTTATCAACTCGCACTTTACCAAAACCATTGACTTGTAATAATTCTTTTTTGGTTGTTGGTAAGGTTTCACACATCTCGTAAAGTGCTTTTTGGGTAAAAATTTGATAGTGGATTAAATCGTGTTCTTGCGCAAGAGTATTTCTTAACTCTCTTAACAGCTCAAATAATTCGATATTTGTAGTACCATCAATGACCTTTTTTCTAAGCTTTTTTGGTTTGTCTTTAGTTAAAAAGACCGATTTAGCTCTTAGACCTAAAAACTTATTGACTTCAAAACCTTCTTTCAATTCAGAAAAATAGAGTTTTTTAGTTGCTATAAGTTCTTCAATTGTATCTAATTGTCTACTAATATCTTTATCTAAAGCTTTGTTATCTGTGCTAAAACTAAAGTTTTGATAAGCATCTATTATTTTGCTTTTAGTCACTTCAGAAAAATAATTAATAGCTTTTTTAAAACGTTCTTGTATCACTTGATCATTTTCAGGCAACTTATCTTGAGCTAATTCTTTTAGTTGAATTTTAAATGAATTGGCTACTTTCAGTAAGTTTGTAGCACAATCCTTTATACTGGTTAAAGGTTGCTCTAGGTTACCTTCAATACTTCCTCTATTTTTATAATAAATATCTAAAATTCTATTTACAGGATATATAAATTGAAAAAAATCAAAAACTTCTGAAATTAATTGAAGCTGAAATATAGATTTTGATTGTTCTAGTTCTTTTTCATCTGGTTGATTTTCTTCAACTTGTTTGGTAAAATTAATAACATTGGTATCACTTATAATTTGTCTCGAATCTATCTTACTTTTTAAAACTAAACCTTCTAAAGATTTACATCTACTTAAAGCAACATAAGTTTGACCATGCGCAAAAGCACCTTCTGCATCAATAACAGCTTTTTCAAAAGTTAAACCTTGACTTTTATGGATTGTAATTGACCAAGCTAAGCGTAAAGGCATCTGAGTGTAGCTACCAATTTTGTCTTCGGTAATAGCGTCTGTTTCTTTATCTACTTTATATGTGATATTTTCCCAAGTTTCAGGTTTTGTGATTATAGTAAAATCATCGTCGGGGCATTTTACAACAACTTCGTCTGTATCTAAATGAATGACTTTTCCGATTTTCCCATTGAAATAACGCTTTTCTGGTGAACTATCGTTTTTAATAAACATGACTTGCGCACCAACTTTCAACACTAATTTATCTTCATTAGGATAGGAAAACACAGGAAATTTACCTTCAACTTTAGCTGAATAACTTACTGTTTTGCTAGAAAGTTTATCTAATTCTAATTGATTAACTTGATCGGCTTTACGGTTGTGAGTAGTTAAAAATATGTAGCCTTCATTTTCTGAAGGTGAGAAATTGGGATTAAAACGTTTATTAAGCTCTTGTATTGAATTTTCAGATAAGTTATTCGATCTTATTTCATTTAAAATCTCAATAAACTTAGGATTATCTTGTCTATAAATATGCTTTAACTC
>Ga0105235_100490_pt1 | contig 13145 bp, 11 predicted proteins | sample Virmet3819_2500_FD_90059 | JGI IMG/M metagenome (GOLD analysis project Ga0105235, IMG submission 90059) | Marine viral communities from the Southern Atlantic ocean transect to study dissolved organic matter and carbon cycling - metaG 3819_2500 | ecosystem: Environmental > Aquatic > Marine >... | reverse complement strand
GTTACTATCTTATGTTTTACCACATGTACCACCAAAAACCTTTGCAACACTTTCTGTATTAAGTTTAGGTGTTCCTTTTTTAATTTTATTAAACGTTTTATTTTTTGTGTATTGGTTGTTTAAGGTAAAAAAACAGCTTATACTTTCATTATTTGTAATAGCAATTGGTTACTTTTTATTTGGTTCCTTTTATAAGTTTTCAAACTCCGAAAAAAATATAGAAAGTAGTCTATCTGTGATGAATTATAATGTACGCCTATTTAATCTTTACGATTGGATAGCAGAAAAAGACATCCAAACTAAGCTGACTAATTTTGTGAAAAAAGAGCAACCAGATGTGTTGTGTATACAAGAGTTTCATCCACATCAATCTGTAGATTTATCTTTTTTTAAATATAAATTTGAAAAATTAGAGGGTAAAAAAACAAAATATGGTCAAGCTATTTTTTCTCAATATCCTATAATTAATTCAGGTTCGATTAATTTTCCTAATACTGCTAATAATGCCATTTTTGCAGACATTGTAAAAGATATAGATACAATTAGAGTTTATAATGTACATTTTCAATCCTTACGACTTAATACTAAAGCAGAAAATTTAACTCAAGAAGAAGGAGAAAAAATTTTTAATGGTATAGGTGAAACTTTTAAAAAGCAACAAACTCAAGCCGAATTATTTTTAAAGCATAAATCCAATTCTCCTTACAAAATGATTATTTCTGGAGATTTTAATAACTCTGCTTTTTCTTATATATACAATCAAGTAAAAGGCGATTTAAAAGATACTTTTAAAGAGCAAGGTAATGGTTTTGGACGTACTTACGATTTTAAGTTTTTCCCTTTAAGAATCGATTTTATTCTAGCAGACCAAAGTTTTGAAGTAGATAGTTTTAAGACTTTTGATGTAGAGTATTCTGATCATTATCCTATAATGACAAGATTAAGCTTAAAAGATAACTAAAGTAAACAGTCTACACTATCAGCCAAGATATGTATAACTAAGCCTAATCCAATTAAGCGTGTTTTTTTGGGGATTAGAAGTAGTATATAAATAGCAATAGCATAATAGGAGTGAAGCGGATGAAAGTTAATGCTACATCTGTTAGGTGCAAAAATAGGTGTTGCTAATAAATGGTCTAAATCGATTAGCATACCTAAAATCATAATAACATAGGCTTTTTTCCATTGGTTTTTAAAAAGAAAAAGCGCAACAATTAACGGTAATAAAAAATGAATTCCGTAATGTATAATTGGCTTATACATGCGTTGGTAATTCTTGGTTTTCTAAATAAGTTAAAGCGTTTGTTCCTTCATTAAACAATAAGTCTAAAACACTTAAATTATCTATATATCCACATTTATCAAAAAAGACTTGTCTGTAGTTTTCAAAGTTGAAATTTGGCTCTTTTCTGGCGTTGACAAGTGATCTAAAGTCTTTTAAATTATCATGTTCTGTTTGATAACTTTCAGTAAAAGAAATATCCAAATCTAACTGAAGACAATCACTTACAACTTCAAAACATTTTAGATTGAAATCATAAATAAACTCATGTCTTTTTTCGAAAAGCGGAATAAATTCATCTTCATAATATTCAAAAAAAGGAGACGTGCGATAAGCAGCTTCAAGACTTTTCCAATGTATTTGTTGCCATTTTTCTGTATTACTAATTTTTACATCCTTATATAGTTGTCTGTTTTTATGACTATGAATTATAGGAATGCTTAACTGTAATTTGCCATTTGCGCCATAAATATATGTGCGGTTACGGTACGTTTGTTTTTGAAAATTATCATGTTTTTCAAACACTAAGTCTTCAGCTTTAGCAATAGCAACACATTGTGCAATACTAGGGAAATATGTTGGATGAAGAAGTGCTTTCATTTGTTAATGCGTTTTTTGTACTTTTAAATTATGATTTCATTTTTAAAAACAATAAATAACTGGTTTAGAAATTTGATATTGCCAAATGTTGATAAACCGTTAAAAGACTACATAGGTTCTGGTATGAATCGTGGTTTTAGGTCAAAAAAAGACCCTGTTGAACAAATTGAAAAAAGGTTTGATGAACAAAAAAGCATGAACTAAAATCAAGCTGTTTTCTTCTTACGTTTTCTAAATTTATTAAAAGCAAAAATACCAGCTAATACCACTAAAAATGGAATAAAATATGATGTTGGTTTACCTTCGCCACCAACAGTAGTAAATAATCTGTTCCAACGTATTTTGTCTAATCCTTTACCGTTGCTATCCCAACTCATCCAAACAAAAACAGGTTTTCCAACCACGTGGTCAAATGGGACATAGCCCCACATTCTTGCATCCTGACTATTGTGTCTGTTATCACCCATCATCCAATAATAATCTTGTTTAAAAGTATAGGTATTTGCAATTTCACCATTTATTAAAATTTGATTACCTTTTACATCTACAGTATTCCCTTCATAAGCAGTAATTATGCGTTTGTAAAGCGGTAAAACCTCTAGATTTAAGTCGACTGTCTTTCCTGCTTGTGGAATGTAAATTGGGCCAAATTCATCTTTATTCCAACTATATTCTGGCGTACGCGGGAAAATATCATTTTCCGGTTGTGTTGATAAATCTTTTTTAAGCGAAACTACATTAGGATTGCTCTTAATTTTTGTAGCTAATTCTTCTGTAAGATTAATGTTTAATGCTTTATCAGAAAAATTAATTTTTAATTTATCATACATGTCTTGAGACACATTGCCTTTAAAAGCAACCATGTCGCCATCATCTGAAACAACGGTTAAATTAATACCGTTTGCTTTGATGTATTGTTGAACTTTTTCATTCTCAAAAATTGATTTTTTAAGTTGAAATACTCTTGTGTATTCTGTAATTCCGTACTGATCTAAGAATTCTTGTGAAACGTTGTTTTTTAAAATTACAGTATAAAAAAACTGAAGTTTAGCTCTGTCGGGTAATTCGTTTTTCTTTCCGTTAATATAAACATAACCTTCTTTGATAGATAAAGAGTCACCAGGTAATCCCACACAACGTTTTACATAATTGGTCTTTTTGTCTACAGGTTTGTATCTAACTTCTCCGTAAGGATTATTAATATTTACCAGCGTATCTACAGGCCAGTTAAAAACAACAATGTCGTTACGTTCTATCTCTTCTAAAGCTGGTAATCTAAAATATGGTAATTGTGGTTTTTTTATGTATGAAGGAACTGTAGTTCCTGGTACAGCATCGTGTATCATTGGTACAGCAACTGTAGTTTGTGGTGTACGCGCGCCATAATTTACTTTACTAACAAATAAGAAATCACCAACCAATAAAGTTTTTTCTAAAGACGAAGTAGGAATTACAAAAGGCTGAATAAAATAAGTGTGAACTATTGTAGCAGCGACAACTGCAAATAAAATAGAACTTACCCAGTCACCAAGCTCGGTTAAAGGATGTAGACTTCTGTTTTCTCTGTATTTTAAGTCCTTTGCGCCATAACTTAAATAGAAGTTATAAAACCCTAATAAAATAATGGCTAAAAAAGTATCTTGAGTGCTGTTTTTGTTAAAACTTCTTGCTGTTTCTACCCAAATTACCGGAAACAGGATAAGGTTTACTATTGGTAAAAATAAAAGGATTGTCCACCACCAAGGTCTGTTTATAATCTTCATTAAGATAACAGCATTGTAAACAGGTACAAATGCTTCCCATGCTTTTCTTCCTGCTTTTATATATAACTTCCAAGTCGCTAAACCGTGTAAAAGTTGAATGATAAAGAAAAATATAATCCACTGAGTTCCACTCATAATTTAAGTTTTATTGACTAATGTCTAATTATTATTGATTAGTATTAATGTTCAAATTTGCAGTTTTTCTAGATGAAATAAAAATTCTTGTTAGCTCATCAGACTCTTTTAACAAAGATTTACATTTTTCTAAAGTAATTAAATTTTCATCTATAGAAAATTGAATCCAAAAATTACTTTCATCTATTTCTTCTATAACAATACTAATTTTTGATATAAAAGCTTTTTTTGATTGAGCTATACAGGTAGCTCTGTAATTTGCAGCTACAGATGTAGAGCATCTTATCAACTGTTTTTTAATGTGATTTCCTAAATAGCTATCGGGTAGACTTAAAGATAGTTTAATGCATCTATGCGCAAAGTTTTTTGTTCTATCTTTTAAATCTTTAGCCATTATTCAATCTGCATTAATCATTATAGAGAAAGCACATCTTTCATAGTAAAAACACCTGTTTTCCCAATAATCCACTCGGCAGCAATCACAGCACCTAAAGCAAAACCTTGTCTGCTGTGCGCTTCGTGTTCAATTTTTATGGTGTCAATATCACTTTTATAAGTAATAATGTGTGTACCAGGAACATCAGGAATACGTTTTGCAGTTATTGGAAGTATGTTTTCTGTACTTTCGTCTAATTTCCAATTAGAATATTGACTGTGATTTTTTATTACGCCTTCTGCTAAAGTTATAGCAGTACCACTTGGTGCGTCTAATTTTTTTGTATGATGAATTTCTTCGATATCTACCTTGTAGTCATTTAGTTTAGTCATCATTTTTGCTAAAATTTCATTAAGTTCAAAAAAAATGTTTACACCTAAGCTAAAGTTTGAAGCATATATAAATGCACCTTTATTTTTTTCGCAAAGCGAAATAGCGTCATTATATTTATCTAACCAACCTGTTGTACCTGAGATTACAGGCACATCATTATTTAGACAGTTTGAGATGTTATTAAATGCGGCATCTGGTATGCTAAAATCTATAGCAACATCTGCTTCTTTAATATTGTAACCTGTATTACTACTTGTTTTTATTACAATATCATGTCCTCGGTTTATGGCAATTTGCTCAATAGCTTGACCCATTCTACCATAGCCTAATAATGCGATTTTCATTTTTTATGTATTTAAATGAAACTAAAATTAGCTTCAATTTATAAGAAGTTAAAATTTAAAGTTTAGTGTTAAGCCTAAATCTCCTTGATTATCAATATCATTTAGTTTGTAATGAGGCTTTAAACTTAAGTTTTCGTCTATGTTATATTGTAATAAATGAGCGTCTATGTTAGCGTCTACAATATTTAATGCATAAAGACCAAATGTAATTAATAAAGAAAGTTCTTTATTACGTCTAAATGTTTGTTGTGCATCTCTTAGTGCATCATCTGTTAGTCTACCATAAAACTCGTCATCTGTAAAACCTGCAAGTCTTCTTTTGTAGGCATCTCTAACACGATTGTATTGTTTGTTATTATGATCGTAAAATAAAATACCCGTAGTTATTGCACCTACAACTATAGGTACTTTCCAGTATTTACCATTATAAGCCTGTCCTAGACCTGGTAAAATTGCAGAATAAAATGCAGCACGAGAAGGTGCTAAAGGGTCATATTCTCTTGGAAGCTTAACTTTTTTTACTTTACTAGAGTCTGCTAAAGCTATATCGTCCTTTTCCTTTAATCCTTTAGGTAATTTGTTGGTTTTTGTTGTGTCTGCTTTTTTATTGCTGTTATCTTCTTGTGCTTGAAGAATACAGCAAAAAATAACACAAAGAAGTGTAATAATATGTTGCTTATTTATCACCTTGGACTAGCTTTTTTATACGGTTAAAATCTTCTTCAGAATGAAAAGGAATAGTGATTTTTCCTTTACCATTGCTAGAGACTTTAACGTCAATTTTATGTCCAAAGTATTCTGAAAAAGCAGTGATGCCTTTTTTAACATATTTTGGTAATTCTTCTTTTGTAGGTTTTGCAGGAACTTTTACTTCGCTAGTTTGATTATAATTACGAACTAAATTTTCGGTTTGTCTTACAGAAAGTTTGTCACTTAAAATCTTTTCGTAGATTTCAAGTTGAATATTTTGATCTTCAATATTTATAATAGCACGTCCATGTCCCATAGATAAAAATCCGTCGCGCATACCTGTTTGGATAATCGGATCTAACTTTAAAAGACGTAAGTAATTAGCAATGGTGCTTCGTTTTTTTCCTACACGTTCACTCATTTGTTCTTGTGTAAGGTTAATTTCGTCTATTAAGCGTTGATAAGATAAAGCAATTTCTATTGGGTCTAAGTCCTGACGTTGGATGTTTTCTACCAATGCCATTTCTAGACTTTCTTGATCGTTAGCTATTCTTATGTACGCAGGTACAGTTTTTAAACCAACTAATTTAGATGCTCTAAAACGTCTTTCACCAGAAACTAACTGGTATTTTTCAAAGCCTAATTTTCTAACTGTAATAGGTTGGATAACACCTAATTCTCTAATAGACGAGGCTAATTCGCGCAGCGATTCTTCATTAAAATTAGTACGTGGTTGAAATGGATTCATTTCAATTTGATCTAATTCTAATTCGACAATATTACCTATAACTTTGTCTGCGTTTTTGTCTTTTGCAGATTGAATATCGTTTTCTGGATCTTTCAGTAATGCTGAAAGTCCGCGTCCTAAAGCCTGTTTCTTAGTTGCTTTCGCCATAAATTAGGAGTTTTTTGTAATAATTTCTTTAGCTAAACTTAGGTAATTGCTAGCACCTTTACTTGATGCGTCGTAATTAATAATGTTTTCACCGTAACTTGGTGCTTCACTTAGTTTAACATTTCTCTGTATGATGGTACTAAATACCATGTCGTTAAAGTGTTTTTGGACTTCGTCTACGACTTGATTAGACAGTCTTAAACGCGAATCGTACATGGTTAACAGTAAACCTTCTATATCAAGATTTTTGTTATGTATCTTCTGTACACTTTTAATAGTGTTTAATAGTTTTCCTAAACCTTCTAATGCAAAATATTCGCACTGAATTGGAATAATTACTGCATCTGCAGCAGTTAGCGCATTAAGGGTTAATAGTCCTAAAGAAGGAGCGCAATCTATTAGTATATAATCATATTGGTCCTTTATCTCTTCAAGAGCTTTCTTAAGCATATATTCACGCTGATCTTTATCTACTAATTCAATTTCGATAGCAACAAGGTCAATATGAGCTGGTATTATATCTAGGTTTGGAGTTTCTGTAGGTATTGCAGCTTCTTTTGCTGTATTAGTGTGTTCTAAAATTTGATATGTACCAATTTCTACAGACTCTACATCTATACCTAATCCAGATGTGGCATTAGCTTGTGGATCTGCATCTATAAGTAAAACTTTTTTTTCTAAAACACCTAAAGAGGCGGCTAAGTTTACAGAGGTAGTTGTTTTACCAACACCACCTTTTTGATTGGCAATTGCTATAATTTTACCCATTAATCAATTTGGTTTTTGTAACGGTAAAAATACAATTATTTATGAGGAATAAAAACGTTTGTTAATAACATAAATAAAAAGATGAGGTTGTAAATTTAACATTGCAACCTCATTTTTATTTATGTTTGACTTGATTATTTTTCTGGATTGTGGATACCTAAAATATAACCTTTTGTTAGATATTTTTTAGCAACATTTTGTATGTCAGTTTTACTAAGATTACTTACATTTTTTTCATATTCTAAGATTTTATTAGCATCTTTATCTTCATAATCTGCATTTTTTAGAAGTCTTAACCAGAATCTATTTTCTTTTAGATCTTCTTTTCTTTCTAATAGCTGCGCTTCTTTTACTTTGGCTAAGTCCTCTTCTGTAGGTCCGTTAGCTACAATTTTTTCAACTTCGGCAATAGCTGCATTTTTAAGCTTTTCTACATTTTCTGGTCCACAAGGAAAACTAATACTAAAGCTATACCAGCCGTAAGGAATTTTGTTAATATTTCCTCTAGCTCCAACACCATAAACACCGCCTTCTTCTTCACGTAGTTTTTCGATTAGTTTTATGGTTAAAATTTCACCTAAACTACTTAATGCATAATCTTCTTTTGCGTCATAAGTTGTTTCACCTTGATACACAATTCTAACAGAACTTTTTGGGTCTGTACCTTTTTCTACAATTTTAGTATGCGATCCACTAAGTGGTCTAAAATCTGTTGTGTTATAAGTCTCTTCTTTACCTGTTGATGGTAAGTTAGCTAAATATTTTTCTGAATATTCCTTTATTTTGTTTTCATCAATGTTCCCTACAAAGTAAAATTTAAAATCTCCTGCGTTTGCAAAACGTTCTTTAAACTTTTGGTAAGCTAAATCATAATTAGCTTGATCTAATTTTTCTGGTGTTGGAAAACCGGAATATCTTGGGTTTGCGCCGTATACAAATTTAGAATATTGATCTTGAAAATAGAATTGCGGACTTGATAACATATTGCCAATAAAGGCTTTTTGTTTATTTATATATGAAGCAAAAGCTTTTTCGTCTTTATTTAATGCTGTAAAATATAAATGTGTTAGCTGAAACAATTCTTCAAAATCTTTTGGTGTTGAAGATCCTGAAATTTCTTCTGTAATACCACCAACTCTTGGTCTTACATTTACAATTTTTCCTGACATCATTTTTCCTAAATCTACTTTGCTAAATCCATTAACGCCAGCATCTGTTAATCCATTGTTAGCAAATACTGTTTCTAAGTAATCTTCATCAGAATATAATGAGCTACCACCAAAACTGAAGGCATCAAATAAAATTTCGTCGTTTTTAAAGTCTGTTTTTTTGTAAGTAACCGTTGCGCCGTTACTTAAGGTTAGGGTAGTGGTACCTAATTTGTTATTTTGTGTTTCTTTTACAATAGAACCTTTTGGAGGTAAATTTGTAATTAAAGAAGAAGCTACTTCTTTGTCTTCGTAAGGTTTTATGTCTTCGTTTTTAACGGTTTCTAACAAATCTCTTACTTCTTTTTCTGTTACTTTTTTAATATCTTCTTTATCAGGACCTGTTAAAACTACAACTCTGTTTGTGTCTTTTATATAGTCAGAAATTAATTGATTTACTTCATTTAGTTTTATTGTAGGTAGTTGTTCTTTATGAAAGTTGTATTCCCATTCTATACCTGGCATTGGCTCGTTAACCAAAAAGTTTCTTATGTATTCTCCTAAAACTCTGTTAGACTCAGTTTTATCTTTGTCTTTAAAAGATTTTTCTAATCTAGCAATTAAATCTTTTTTGGCTCTTTCAAATTCACCTTGGCCAAATCCGTATTTTTTTACTCTTTCGTTTTCTTCAAGTAATACTTTTAATGCTTTTAATTGTCCATCTGGACTAGTCATAGCAAAAGATTGATAAGCGTCTTTAGTGTCTGCCCATGTACCTCCATGAAAAGAATACCCGTAAACAAATGGAGGGTTTTCACTATTTCTAAATTCGTCTAAACGATTATTTATCATTTGAGAAAAAAGTGATTCTACAATAGAGTGTCTAAACTCTTCTAATGTTTCGTCTTCTTTACTGTTGCTTTCATCTTTAAAAAGCACTCTAACTTGAGAAAAAGAAGCTTCTTTATCGGTCTCTATCGCTACAAAAGTTTCGTCATGATTAGGAACGTAAAAAATTTCTCTAGGCTTAGGTGATTTTGGATTTTCTATACCTCCAAAGTGTGATTTGATTTTGTTTTCTAAAGTTTCTACATCAATATCTCCTACAGCTATAACCGCCATTAAATCTGGTCTGTACCAATCTTTATAATAGCTTCTTAAGCTTTCGTAGTCAAAATTTTCAAGATTTTCTTTTGTTCCGATAGGTAACCTTTCTGCGTATTTAGAACCATACATTAATTTTGGTAGGTAGTTTTGCATCATTCTTTCATCAGCGCCTTGACCTAATCTAAATTCTTCTAAAACAACACCTCTTTCTTCATCAATATCTTTTTCTGTTAATAGTGCATTATGTGCCCAATCTTCTAATATTTGAAATCCTTTTTCTAATTTTTCTGGATCATCACTAGGTATTGGAAGCATGTAAACGGTTTCGTCAAAACTAGTATATGCGTTTAAGTGAGCACCAAATTTTACTCCTATACTTTGAAGGTAATCAACAAGTTCGTTCTTTTTAAAATTTTTGGTTCCGTTAAAGTTCATGTGCTCCATAAAGTGAGCTAAACCTCTTTGGTCTTCATCTTCAAGAATAGAACCAGCTTTAACAACAAGTCTAAGTTCTACTTTGTTTTCTGGTTTACCGTTGTTTTTAATATAATAAGTTAAGCCGTTACTTAAAACTCCTTTTTTTACTTCTGGGTTAAAAGGGATTTTTTCTGCAGAATTAAATTTTTTAGTTTGATTTGTTTTAAGTGATGTTTTAGTAACAGTTTGTCCATTTAATTTAATAGTACCTGTTAATACAAACAACACCATTGTAAAAATTGATAGTGATTTTTTCATTTTTGGTTGTTTTAATTAATAATTTGTAAGGAATGGTTTATAAAAATATAATTTATGTTTAACTAAATGTTGAAAATTATGTTAAAATGAAAATTTATTCAATAATTTAACGGTAAGAATTTCAATTATTATAAAAAAAAGAGCCACTAATAAAGTGGCCCTTTTTATAATTAATCTATCAAGATTTCTAAAATCTTAATAGCTGCGTCGCTAATTTTTGTTCCTGGTCCAAAAACGGCTACAGCACCAGCATCAAATAGATATTGATAATCTTGTTTTGGGATAACGCCTCCAACAATAACCATTATGTCTTCACGACCATATTTTTTAAGCTCTTCAATAACTTGCGGAACTAAAGTTTTATGTCCTGCAGCCAAACTAGATACACCTAGAATGTGTACATCGTTTTCTACAGCTTGTTTTGCAGCTTCTTTTGGAGTTTGAAATAATGGACCTATATCTACATCAAAACCAACATCTGCGTAACCAGTAGCTACAACTTTTGCACCGCGATCATGACCATCTTGTCCCATTTTTGCAATCATAATACGAGGTCTTCTACCTTCTTGCTCAGCAAAAGTATCTGCTAATGCTCTAGCTTTTTTAAAGCTACTGTCGTCTTTTATCTCTTTACTATACACACCTGAAAATGATTTTATATTTGCTTTATAACGTCCAAATACAGTTTCTAAAGCATCGCTAATTTCTCCTAATGTAGCTCTTTCTCTAGCCGCATTTACTGCTAAAGCTAATAAATTTCCTTGGTTTGTTTTAGCTGCATTTGTTAAATTATTTAAAGCTTCTTTTACTTTTTCAGTATTACGAGTTGCTTTAATTTTATTTATACTTTCTATTTGTTGTAGTCTTACCGTTTGGTTATCTACTTCTAAAATATGTAAAGGATCTTCTTGCTCTAATTGGTATTTATTAACACCAACAATAATATCTTGACCAGAGTCTATTCTTGCTTGTTTACGTGCAGCAGCTTCTTCAATACGTAGTTTTGGTATACCAGCTTCTATAGCTTTTGTCATACCGCCAAGATCTTCTACTTCTTGTATTAAATCCCAAGCTTTTTCGGCAATATCATGAGTTAACTTTTCAACGTAATAACTTCCTGCCCAAGGATCTACAGTTTTTGTAATGTGTGTTTCTTCTTGTAAGAAAATCTGCGTGTTACGTGCAATTCTTGCAGAAAAATCTGTTGGTAACGCTATAGCCTCGTCTAATGCATTGGTATGCAAACTCTGTGTGCCACCAAAAGCAGCAGCTGCAGCTTCGATAGTTGTTCTTGCTACGTTATTAAATGGATCTTGCTCTGTAAGACTCCATCCACTTGTTTGACAATGTGTACGTAATGCTAAAGATTTTGCGTTTTTAGGGTTGAATTGTTTCACCAATTTAGCCCAAAGCATTCTTGCAGCTCTCATTTTAGCAATTTCCATAAAATGATTCATACCAATAGCCCAGAAGAAGGATAATCTTGGAGCAAAAGTATCTATATCCATTCCTGCATCTAATCCTTTTCGGATATATTCTAATCCATCTGCCAGCGTGTAAGCTAATTCGATATCGCAAGTCGCGCCAGCTTCTTGCATATGATAACCAGAAATACTAATACTATTGAACTTTGGCATATTCTGACTAGTATATTCAAAAATATCTGAAATGATTTTCATAGAAGGTGTTGGTGGGTAAATGTAAGTGTTACGCACCATAAATTCCTTTAGAATATCATTTTGAATGGTTCCTGCTAATTGTTCTGGTTTTACGCCTTGTTCTTCGGCTGCAACTATATAAAATGCCATGATTGGTAATACAGCACCATTCATGGTCATAGATACAGACATTTTATCTAACGGAATTTGGTCAAATAAAACCTTCATATCTTCAACACTATCAATAGCTACACCAGCTTTACCTACGTCTCCAACTACACGTTCGTGATCAGAATCATAACCACGATGTGTCGCTAAATCGAAAGCAACTGAAAGACCTTTTTGACCAGCTTCAAGATTTCTTCTGTAAAATGCATTACTCTCTTCAGCGGTGCTAAAACCTGCGTATTGGCGAATAGTCCAAGGTCTGCGTACATACATTGTGCTGTATGGTCCGCGAAGATTTGGTGCTATTCCTGCAACAAAATTTAAGTGTTCTAAATCCTTAGTGTCTGACTTAGCGTAAGTAGATTTTACAGGAATGTCTTCTGCAGTATTAAATGTAGAAGATTGTTGATCTACTGTTATGTTTTCTTGTGTTTTAAGCGTTATATGTTGAAGATTTTTTCTTGACATTATAATATCATTTTTTGTAAAAACGGATCAAAGTTAGCTTCAAAAGGTGTGCTTAATTGAATAAAAACCGTTTTGTTATTGTAAGAAACTATATAAGTAGAATTATAAAAAGCCGGATTATCTATTGACTTAGTATCTTCTACTTTAAAGATAGATTTAAATATTTGTGGTCCAACAGAATTATCATATTTAGCAGTAACCTTTGTGTATTTTAAATCTAGATTGTTTTCATTTTCTCTATTTGACTGACTTATGATGCCTAACAAAAATTTTGCGTCTTGTCTTTGAAGCGGCATGTAAGGTAAAGTGTTAATTGTGTAAGTAGAGAATGTGCTTTTATCAAAATAGATATAAAAATTACCTTCTATTTCTCTTAATTGTTTTAGTCTGGCATATTCAAGTTTTAGACTATTCTTGTCTGTGGATATGCTGTCTAAAATTTTCTCAAATTCTACACCACTTTTCCTTTTAAAAACACTTGGTAAGTATATTCTAACAGGATCTTTATCTAGCTTATGGTAGCTGCCTTCTATAGTTTCTATATTAGAACTATCTACCATTAACCAGTTGCTTACCTCTGTAACATTGTTTATGCAAGAGGTAATTACTAGACTT
>Ga0105235_100488_pt1 | contig 13227 bp, 12 predicted proteins | sample Virmet3819_2500_FD_90059 | JGI IMG/M metagenome (GOLD analysis project Ga0105235, IMG submission 90059) | Marine viral communities from the Southern Atlantic ocean transect to study dissolved organic matter and carbon cycling - metaG 3819_2500 | ecosystem: Environmental > Aquatic > Marine >... | reverse complement strand
TTTCTACAGCATCTTTACCAGATATTGTATTCATGCTATTATTCTTTTTCATGGTAGCAACCGTAATGAGAGACAGTAGTTTGAAAATTAAAAATAATTTACCATCTGCTGAAGATACTGAGAAATTAGGTAAAAAAAATCTAGTTATGTTTATTTATGCCGGTCCACCAAGTGATTCATACAAAAGACAGTATGGAGAGGAACCTAGGATTCAATTAAATGACAAATTAGCAACACCAGAAGATATTCCTTTTTTTGTAAGATCTGAAATTGATTCTAAAAGAGAGGAAGAAAAAGATAAGATGATTGCAGCCTTAAAAGTTGACAAGACAACTAATATGGGTTTAGTTTCTGATATTGAACAACAATTAAGAAAAGTAAATCAACTTAAAATTAATTACACTACAAAAAAGGGTAGTGCACTTAAATAAGAATACTCTTAATTTTATAACAAAAGGTGTTTTGGTTTTCAAAACACCTTTTGTTTTTTATACCTTTATGTTTATATCTTAAAAAAATGAAATTTAGGTTATTATTACTTTTTATACTTAGTGGTTGTTCGCTTCTTGCTCAGGAAGAAGAATCGCCTTTTCCAAGTGTTACAAATTCGCTTTACAGAGAAGATCAGTTTTATTTAGGTATAACTTATAACTTGTTAAATAATAAACCCAATGGAGTTAGCCAAAATAAGTTTTCAAGTGGTTTTCATTTTGGTTTTATAAGAGATATGCCTATCAATAAACGCAGAAATAAGTCTATTGGGGTTGGTTTAGGACTTTCATTTAATAGTTATAATCAAAATCTTTTAATTTCAGAAAATAATAAAGACGTTAACTTTTCTGTTCTAGGTGATGAAGTAAATTATTCTAAAAATAAGTTTTACACGTCAGTAGTTGAATTGCCTATTGAATTTAGATGGCGTACTTCAACAGCAAAAGAATATAGCTTTTGGAGAATTTATACTGGTGTAAAATTTGGTTATGTTTTCTCAAACTCTTCAAAGTATGAAGGTGAACCTGAAAATATTAGAATAAAGCAAATAGATAGCTTTAATACACTTCAATATGGTTTAACTCTAAGTGTAGGATATAGTACTTGGAATTTTCATTTGTATTATGGCTTAAATCCGATATTTGATGCTACTACAATTGATAATAACCCTATTGATATGAGTGATGTAAAAATTGGTTTGATGTTCTATATTCTTTAATAAAAAGATTACAACCAGTAATTTTCTACAATAATTTGTGGTATAGCGCCTATTAATAAGCCTATTAAAAGTTCTTTTACTGTATGTGCTTTTAGGTACAATCTTGATGTTGCTATTGCGCCAGTTATAACAGCCATTAGTGCTAATGTGCCATTTATATTTTTGCTAAAATGAATAGCAAATCCAATAAAAAACATAAATACACCACCAACTGCAGTCATGTGTAAACTAACTTTAAATTTAGTTATATTTAAAACTAAAGCAGTAATATTAGATATTAATACACCAATAAAGAAGTAGTATAATTCTATTATTTGATACGATGGAAATACACGGTATATGATTAAACCTATTATAAAGATATTAATTAGTAAAGGGAAAATTCTTTCTTCTGTACTTTTAAGATAAATACTTTCAGCTTTTCCTAAGGTTTTTAATAGATAATAAATTAATATAGGTAAAAATACAGAAAGAATAGTAAGAGAAATAATTTTAGCATCAACCCATTGTTCTGGTATAAACCTTGGTGTTTTATGAAAGTAAAATACTACCGCAATTAAAGGCATTACAATAGGATGAAAAATAAATGATATGCTTTTTATTAACCACTTCATTAAATGGTCTTTCTTAACCTTGCTACAGGTATATCAAGCTGTTCTCTATATTTTGCTACAGTACGTCTTGCTATAGGGTATCCTTTTTCTTTTAAAATTTTAGATAAAGCTGCATCTGTTAAAGGTTTTTTCTTGTCTTCTTCTTCAATAACAGTTTCTAATATTTTTTTAATTTCTCTAGTAGATACTTCTTCACCTTGATCATTAGTCATAGATTCTGAGAAAAATTCTTTAATCAATTTGGTACCATAAGGTGTATCTACATATTTACTATTTGCAACGCGTGAGACTGTAGACACATCCATATCAATCTCATCAGCAATATCTTTTAAAATCATTGGTTTAAGCTTACGCTCGTCACCAGTTAAAAAGTATTCTTTTTGATAATGCATTATTGCACTCATCGTAACAAAAAGTGTTTGTTGACGCTGTTTTATAGCTTCTATAAACCATTTTGCAGCATCTAATTTTTGTTTTATAAATAACACTGCATCTTTTTGCTGTTTGCTTTTATCTTTAGACTCTTTGTAGCCTTTAAGCATGTTATTGTATTCTCTAGATACATGAAGTTCTGGAGCATTACGACCGTTTAAAGTAAGCTCTAACTCTCCATCAACTATTTTGATAGCAAAATCTGGTACAACATGCTCTACAATACGGTTATTTCCTGCGTAAGAACCGCCAGGTTTAGGGTTAAGACGTTCAATTTCGTGTATAGCTTCTTTTAATTGCTCTTCATTGACATCAAACTTTTGCATTAATTTTTTGTAATGCTTTTTTGTGAATTTTTCAAAAGCTTGATCTATAATTTCAATTGCAAGCTCAACATCTGGATGTTTTTCTTTACGATGTAATTGAATACTTAAACATTCTTGTAGACTTCTTGCTGCAACACCAGCAGGATCTAATTGTTGTACTTTTTTAAGTATATTTTCTACTTTTTCCTCATCCGTATAAATGCTTTGTGTAAAGGCTAAGTCGTCTACAATATCTGATAAGCTTCTTCTTATGTAACCGCTTTCGTCTACACTTCCAACTAAAAATTCTGCAATATCTCGTTCTTCGTCAGATAGTCTAAACGTGTTTAATTGATTTATTAAATGTTGGGTAAATGTTGTTCCTGATGCATAAGGGACACTTTTTTCGTCATCATCTGCACTGTAATTATTTGCGCTTGTACGATAATCAGGTATCTCATCATCACTTAAATAATCGTCAACATTAATATCTTCTGCCTCAATCTTATCGTTATCTTCATAATCATCTTGACTGTTGTCAAAATTATCTTCAAAATCGTCTTTTCTTTCTTCTTTACCAATTTCTAGTGCTGGATTTTCTTCTAATTCTTGCTTTAAACGTTGTTCAAAAGCTTGTGTAGGCAACTGTATCAATTTCATTAATTGAATTTGTTGCGGAGACAATTTTTGCGATAATTTGAACTGTAAATATTGTTTAAGCATAAGGATTATGATGAATTATAAAAATAATAAAAAAATCCTACAAGAATTTAAATAGTTGTAGGATTATGATTTATTTAAAACTCTGCGTTTTGAGGTGTTCTTGGATAAGGAATAACGTCTCTAATGTTTGTCATACCTGTTGCAAACATAACTAAACGCTCAAACCCTAAACCAAATCCAGAGTGTACTGCAGTACCATATTTACGTAAGTCTAAGTACCACCATAATTCTTCTTCTGGAATATCTAACGCAGACATTTTTTCTTTTAAAACGTCTAAACGCTCTTCACGTTGTGATCCTCCAACAATCTCTCCAATACCTGGGAATAAAATATCCATTGCTCTTACCGTTTTTCCGTCTTCGTTTAAACGCATGTAAAATGCTTTGATATTTGCTGGATAATCAAATAAAATTACGGGACATTTAAAATGTTTTTCAACTAAAAAACGCTCGTGCTCAGACTGTAAATCTGCGCCCCATTCTTCTATGATATACTTAAATTTTTTCTTCTTATTTGGTTTACTGTTACGTAAAATATCTATTGCTTCTGTATAGCTTACGCGCTTAAAGTTGTTTTCTGTTACAAACTTTAATTTTTCTATTAGGCGCATATCGCTACGTTCTGCTTGTGGTTTTGTTTTTTCTTCGTTAAATAAACGGTCGTCTAAAAACTGTAAATCGTCTTGGCAATTTTCTAAAACGTAAGTGATAACGCTTTTCATAAAATCTTCTGCCAAATCCATATTACCAGCAAGATCCATAAAAGCTACTTCAGGCTCAATCATCCAAAACTCTGCTAAGTGACGTGATGTGTTAGAGTTTTCTGCTCTAAATGTTGGTCCAAACGTGTACACTTTACCTAAAGACATTGCGTAAGTTTCGGCTTCTAATTGACCAGAAACTGTTAGGTTAGTTTCTTTACCAAAAAAGTCTTCTTTATAGTTTACGTCTCCGTCTTCTGTTAATGGTGGATTTTTAGGGTCTAATGCGCTTACGCGAAACATTTCTCCTGCACCTTCTGCATCACTTCCTGTAATTATTGGCGTGTGCATGTAGTAAAATCCATTATCATTAAAGTATTTATGAATAGCAAAAGATAATGCAGACCTTAAACGCATCACTGCACTAAATGTGTTTGTTCTTGTGCGTAAATGTGCATTTTCTCTTAAAAACTCAAACGTGTGTTTTTTAGGTTGAATAGGGTAAGTTTCTGGATCAGAATCTCCTAAAATCTCAATATTTGTTACAGCAACTTCTACTTTTTGACCTTTACCTTGACTTTCTACTAAATCTCCAGTAATGGCAACAGCTGCACCAGTTGTAATGCGTTTTAAGATGTTTTCATCTGTATTTTCAAAATCAACTACACATTGTATATTATTAATTGTAGAACCGTCGTTTAAAGCTATAAAACGATTTGCTCTAAAGGTACGTACCCAACCTTTAATTTGTACTTCTTGAAATTTAGTTTCTTCTAATAATGTAGCGACTGTGTATTGGTTCATTTTTAAAAATTTTAATTCAAAAATAGACTTTTTTATTTATTCTTCTTCTGAAAAAGTAAGGTCTTCATTTTCTTCTTCAGGAATAATATTTATTGAAGGTTCTTTTAAGACTTCTTTATTGGCAATATTTCTTTCTAAAGATAATAGTAATGATGGTAACAATAGTAAGTTAGAAAGCATAGCGAAAAGTAGCGTTACGGATACTAAAGCACCAAGCGCAACGGTACCTCCAAAACTTGAAATTATAAATACTGAAAACCCGAAAAATAGCACTATAGATGTATAAAACATACTAACGCCAGTTTCGCGTAAAGCGCCATAAACCGATTTTTTAATTTTCCAGTTATTGGCTTGTAACTCTTGTCTATATTTTGCTAAAAAGTGAATGGTATCGTCTACAGATATACCAAAAGCAATACTAAATACTAAGATTGTAGATGGTTTTATAGGTACACCTAAATAACCCATTAAACCTGCTGTTACTACTAAAGGTAAAAGGTTAGGAATTAACGAAACAATAATCATTCTAAATGAACGGAACATATATGCCATAAATAATGAGATTAATAAAATGGCTAAGCTTAACGAAATAGCTAGATTTTTTACTAAGTATTTTGTTCCTTTTTGAAATACCAACGCTTTACCAGTCATAGTTACATTGTAACGTTCTTTAGGGAAAGTGTTATCTATTTTTTCTTGTAAATTTTCTTGAATACGCTCCATTCTATCCGTACCAATATCTTTCATAAAGGTGGTAATACGGGCATATTGACCTGTACTATCTACAAAATTTGAAAGTAAATCTACGTCTGATGACGAATTTTTAGCATAGCTTAAAATAAAGCTGTTTTCTTGACTAGTAGGTAATTGATAGTATTTTGGATTTCCGTTGTAATATGCTTGTTTTGAGTATTTAACTAAATCTACAACAGAAATTGGTTTTGATAATTCTGGAGTTTCTACAATAAACTCTTCAATTTTATCCATGCGTTTTAAAGTAGACAGCTTCATAACGCCTTTTTTACGTTTGGTGTCTACCATAATTTCTAAAGGCATAATACCATTAAATTCTTCTTCAAAAAAGCGAATGTCTTTAAAGAATTGCGCCTTTTTAGGCATGTCTTCTATCAAACTTCCAGAAATGCGTATTTGATAAATTCCGATGATACAAACCACCAAAAGAACCAAAGAAGTAATGTAAATGGTGATACGTTTTTCTCTAACCATGTGTTCCATCCAATTTACAAAACCACCAATCCAACGCTTATTTAGGTGTTGTAAATGACGGTCTTTTGGATAAGGTAAAAATGTATAGATGATTGGAATAATCAATAAGCAAAGTACAAAAATGGCAAGAATACTTAACGATGCAACTACACCAAATTCTTTCAATAAAGTACTTTCTGTTAAAATAAAAGTAGCAAATCCAGAAGCTGTAGTAACGTTAGTCATTAATGTAGCGTTACCAACTTTTGTAATTACACGTTGTAAGCTTTTTACTTTATTACCATGAGATTTTACTTCATGCTGGTATTTGTTAATTAAGAAAATACAGTTAGGTATACCAATAACGATAATTAATGGCGGAATTAATGCTGTTAGTACCGTGATTTCGTATTTAAGCATTCCTAAAATACCAAGTGTCCACATCACACCAATACATACTACTACTAAAGAAATAATAGTCGCTCTAAAAGATCTAAAGAAGAAAAAGAAGATTACTGATGTAACTAAAAGCGCCGCAAGAACAAAAAGATTAATCTCATCAACTATGTTTTGAGCATTTAATGTTCTAATATATGGCATACCAGATACGCGTACTTGCATATCATTTAGTCCTTCAAATTCTTTAATTTTTTCTTCAAGATTATTTAAGACAAAGTCTTTTCTTGCAGGTGTGTTTACAATGTCTTTTTTAAGATAAATAGCTGTTCTTACTGTTTTACTTTCTTTATTAAATAAAAAATTGTCGTAAAAAGGATATTTATTAAAAAGTTCGTCTTGCAAAGTTTCAATTTGAGCAATAGACTGAATAGAATCTTTTATAAAAGGCTCTAATTTAAATTGTTCTTTATCGGTGTCTTTTACAAGTTTTTGAAGATCTTTTATAGAAACTACAGTTTCTACTTCTGGAGCAGATTTAAAACTTTCTGACAGCTTATTCCAAGCGTTAAGTTTTTCAACAGTAAAAAGCTTAGGGTCTTTTATACCTAAAACAATCAAATTACCTTCTTCACCAAAAACCTTTAAAAACTCGTTATACTTAATGTTTACTTCGTGGTCGTCAGGTAAAAGGTTAGCTTCTGTATAGGTAAAACGCATGTATTTCCATTGCGTACTTAGCAAAATGGTAATGACAACGATGCCTAATAAAATACCAATTTTGTTACGCAAAATCTTACGCGCTATAAAATCCCAAAAGTTATTTGAAAAAAGTTTTAACATATTGCTTCAAAAAATCATGCAAAGGTATGTAAAACCAATGTATTTACTAGGTAATGAAGGTTAAAAATGTTTTAATTTCTTTGCTTTTGAAATTTGTATTAAATCTGAAAAAAAAATATCATTATCAAAGAAAGATTAATAAAAAATCTTTGATTTTACAGTGTTATGTTAAATGTGAATTTAACCGCTACATTGTCTTCTTCTTTTGGTAGGTGATAGGCACCATATCTGTAAGTAGCACTTAACCCAAAACCAAAAAGTAATTTATTAATTTCAAAACCAGTTTCTGTATAACCTTTGTTTAGTGTATTAAAATCAAGGTTTTGGTGTCTATTAATGTTATTCATATTACCAAGTGCATATCTAGAAATTAAAACTAATTGAGGTTGGTAACGCTCGGTAATTTTAAAAGGAGCAAAGTAATGTTTTACTATAAACGTTGTAAACCTATCAGAAAAAAACTCATTAAAAAACATAGTTTCAAAACTATTTATACCGGCTACAGAAAAACGTTGCAAAATGGTTTCTTTTCTGATATTATTCGGGTAAGCATGGTATAAATGAGTTAAAGGCGTATCACCATGAGCAAAACCAGCAGTAAATGTTACTAATGTATTAGCATTATTCTTATGGTTAAACTTTTGAATTGTTCTAAAATCTACTTTAGAAAAGTTAAAGTCTGCACCAAAGACGTCTTTAAAACTTTTAGTGTATTGCAAAGTAAATTTAGGAAAACCACTTTTAACCAATGTTTGTTTGCTACCTTTTACATCAAATTTATCAAATGGATTATATTGAAAAGCTACTTTAGCAAGCGATACTTCAAAAGCATGATAAATATCGTTATTGGCTTCAAAATTGTAGCTGTAGGTTGGGCTTATATTACTAGTTGAAAATTGGGTTTCGGTTAATAATTTAGGTGAAATTTCATGCTCAACAGACAGCTTAGTAGTTATGTGCTTATGAAATAAATCTATATTTAATAAACGTGGTTCAAAAAACTGAAAAAAGCGTTTGTCTAAAATAAATTGTGTGCTTCCTGTTTCTTGTAAATCATCAGTGTAAGACAGGTTAATCCATGTATTGGTTTTAGGAGCAACTCTAACACCACCACCAATACTATACTTAGATTTTTTGTCTACAAAACCGTAAACTAAGTAAGCGTTAAGACGATATTTGTCTGAAAATTCACTGCTTGTTTGTCCGCCAAGTCCAGATCTTAATCCTTCATATTGATTAAATTTTACTAAGTATCTTAAATCAATATCTAAAAATTTAGTTGGAAAAAACCCGTTACCTAAACGATTTAAAAAGTTGGCTTTTTTAATTGAATCATTAACCGCAGCAGTACTATCTTTTGGTGTTTGAGAAAATGCAAAATTAACACTAAACAAAAATATTGTAGTGCATAAAAAAATGGTAGAGGTGTATTTGTGTTTTAACATTCAAACTAAAAACAATCCAAAATAAAATATATTAAAAAAAGAAAAGAAATAAAAAAAGCGACTATTAAAGTCGCTTAAATTATTAAACGGTCATAATTTCTTTTTCTTTAATCGCTAAAATCTCGTCAATTTTTTTAACGTATTTATCGGTTAAATCTTGTATGTCTGCTTCAGCATTTTTTTGTACATCTTCAGAAGCATCATCTGTTTTTTTAATGTCGTTATTAGCTTCTTTTCTTGCGTTTCTTACTCCAATTTTAGCATCTTCAGCTTCAGCTTTTGCTTGCTTAGCAAGGTCGCGTCTACGCTCTTCTGTTAATGGCGGTACGTTAATAATTATAAAATCACCATTATTCATTGGATTAAAACCTAGGTTAGCATTCATGATTGCTTTTTCAATTTCTTGAAGCATATTTTTTTCCCAAGGTTGTACGCTAATGGTTCTTCCATCTGGAGTATTTACGTTTGCAACTTGGCTTAATGGAGTTTGAGAGCCATAATAATCAACCATCACACTTCCTAACATTGCAGGGCTAGCTTTACCGGCACGTATGTTTAAAAATTGTTTTTCTAAGTGTTTAACTGCTTTATCCATTGCTTCTTTAGCAGTATCTATAATAAATGTAATTTCTTCCATAGTATGTATTTATTATTGAAGCTCTTTCAATAATTGAGCCAATTTTTAAAATTGAAATATATTAAAATTATAAATTAACTTCGGTTCCAATGTTTTCTCCTGAAACTACTTTTAATAAATTACCTCTTTTGTTCATATCAAAAACAATAATTGGTAATTTATTTTCTTGACTTAAAGTAAATGCTGTAGTATCCATTACCTTTAAGCCTTGTCTAATGACATCGTCAAAGGTGATATGGTCAAATTTTATTGCAGATTTATCTTTTTCTGGGTCTGCGTTATAGATACCATCAACTCTTGTGCCTTTTAAAATAACATCTGCTTCAATTTCGATTGCTCTTAAAACTGCAGCAGAATCTGTTGTAAAGTATGGGTTACCTGTTCCGCCTCCAAAAATAACAACACGTCCTTTTCTTAAATGGCTTAATGCTTTTCTTCTAATAAAAGGCTCCGCAACTTCATTAATTTTGATTGCTGTTTGAAGTCTTGTTTTTACATCTGCATCTTCTAAAGCGCTTTGTAAAGCTAAACCGTTTATTACTGTTGCAAGCATACCCATGTGGTCTCCTTGCACACGATCCATACCATTACTTGCTCCTGCAACACCTCTAAAGATATTACCGCCACCAATAACTATGGCAACTTCAACACCTTTGTCGGTTAGTTGTTTGATGTCTTCTGCATATTCTGCTAATCGTTCTGGATCTATACCATATTGGCGCTTACCCATTAGGGCTTCACCAGATAATTTTAGTAAAATTCGGTTGTATTTCATTTTAATTTTGAAAGTTTAGCAAAGCTACATAATTTTTTGAAATCAAATTATTAAAATTTTTGTTTTGTCTTTTTGACTTCATGGCATTAAAAAAGCCATTACTAAGTTGTAATGGCTTTTTATATTTATGTTTTATTGTGTTTGCAATAAAAGACTATCCTACGCTTACACGTTTAAATCCTGTGATTTCAACATCACCAAAAGACTTAACGTATTCTGCAACAGTCATTTTTTCGTCTTTGATAAACTTTTGATCTAATAAACATTGTTCTTGATCTAAAGTTGTGTTATCAGAGATAAAACGCTCCATCTTACCTGGTAAGATTTTGTCCCAGATTTGTTCTGGCTTACCTTCAGCTTTTAATTGCTCTTTTGCATCTTCTTCAGCTTGAGCTAAAACTTTTGGAGTTAATTGAGACATTGAAATGTATTGAGGTACATTTTTTAATGTTTTTCCTAAACGAGCTAATTCTTCGTTTTCTTTCTCAATAGCAGCAATTCTTGCTTCAGTTTCGCTAGCTACGTATGCTGGATCAAAATCTTTGTAAGATAAGATTGATGCACCCATAGATGCAATTTGCATAGCAACGTCTTTTGCTAAAGTTTCTACGTTGTCTACAGCAGCAGAAAAACCAACGATAGCAGCAATTTTGTTAATATGTACGTAAGAACCAACGTAAGGTGCGTTTACTTTTTCAAAAGCATTGATGTCTAATTTTTCACCAATTACACCAGTTTGTTCTACTAATTTTTCTGATACTGAAATACCATTAAAGTCAGAAGCTAAAAATTCTTCTTTGTTATCAAAGTTGATAGCATTATCTGCCATTTCGTTAGCTAAAGCAACAAAAGATTCATTTTTACCAACAAAGTCAGTTTCGCAACCTAATACGATAGCAACACCAGTTGTGTTATCATCGTTTACTTTAGCAATTGCAGCACCTTCTGAAGAATCACGATCTGCTCTTTTTTCAGCAACTTTCTGTCCTTTTTTACGTAAAACGTCAATTGCTTTGTCAAAGTCTCCGCCTGCTTCTACTAATGCTTTTTTACAGTCCATCATACCTGCACCAGTAGCTTTTCTTAGTTTGTTTACTTCTGCTGCAGAAATTTTTACTTCACTCATAATAAGTTATAATTTAAAAAAAAGTCGTTCAATTAATTTTCAGTAAAGAAAAGAACTAAACGACTTATTCATGTTTGAAAATTGTTAATTTATTCTTCTTCCTCTTTTGAAGCTTTTGCTTTTTTAGGAGCCGATTTTTTGTCTGCTTTTGCAGCATCTTTCTCAGCTTTTTCAGCTTTACGCTCGTTAAGACCAGCTGTAATAGCTTCTGTAACGTGCGTTAAGATTTTATCAATAGATTTAGAAGCATCATCGTTTGCTGGTATTACGTAGTCTACCTCACGTGGATCAGAGTTAGTATCTACCATAGCAAAGATAGGAATGTTTAATTTTTGTGCTTCTTTAATTGCAATGTGCTCACGCTTAATATCTACAACAAATAAAGCTCCTGGTAAACGTGTCATATCAACGATAGATCCTAAGTTTTTCTCTAACTTAGCTCTTAAACGGTCTACTTGTAAACGTTCTTTTTTAGAAAGTGTGTTAAAAGTACCGTCTTTCTTCATTCTATCAATAGTAGCCATTTTTTTAATCGCTTTTCTGATAGTAACAAAGTTTGTTAACATTCCTCCAGGCCATCTTTCAGTAATGTAAGGCATGTTAATGCTACTTGCTTTTTCTGATACGATGTCTTTAGCTTGTTTTTTTGTAGCAACAAATAAAATTTTACGACCAGATGCTGCGATTTTTGCTAACGCTGCACCAGCTTCGTCTATTTTAGCTGCTGTTTTGTATAAGTTTATGATATGGATGCCGTTACGTTCCATATATACGTAAGGAGCCATGTTTGGGTCCCATTTACGTGTAAGGTGACCGAAGTGTACACCTGCTTCAAGTAATTCTTTTACTTCTACTGCCATTTTGTAATAGTTTACGTTCTGTTGAATTAGCAATAATTAAGTGGTCATTAAAATAAATTCGCCTTAATTATTTAGATGCTAAACTATACTTGCCTTTTAGGCTAAGTACAACAATAACTAGTTTAATTTTTTGTTTTGCGCTAAATAGTTTAGCAATGATATTAACGTTTAGAGAACTGGAATTTTTTACGCGCTTTTTTCTGTCCGAATTTTTTACGCTCTACCATTCTAGGGTCTCTTGTTAATAATCCTTCAGGTTTAAGAATACCTCTGTTTTCTGCATCTAATTCGCACATAGCACGAGAGATTGCTAAACGTACAGCTTCTGCTTGTCCTGTAATACCACCTCCAAATACATTTACTTTTACATCAAAGTTACCTTCGTTTTCTGTTAACATTAAAGGTTGTTTTACTTTGTATTGTAATGTTCCTGTAGTGAAGTAGTCATTTAAATCTTTTTTGTTAATCGTGATGTTACCTTTTCCTTTAGATAAGTATACACGAGCAACTGCGGTCTTACGACGACCAATTTTGTGAATTACTTCCATTACTTGAATTCGTTTAAGTTAATTGCTTTTGGTTTTTGAGCTTCGTGAGCGTGCTCTGTACCAACCACAACAGTTAAATTACGGAATAAGTCTGCTCCTAATTTGTTTTTAGGTAACATACCTTTTACTGATTTTTCTACTAATCTTGCTGGATCTTTTCCAAACATTTCGTTAGCAGTTAAACTTCTTTGACCACCTGGATAACCTGTGTGACGTAAGTAAGTCTTATCGTTCCACTTGTTTCCTGTTAAGTTGATTTTTTTTGCATTAACAACAATTACGTTGTCTCCGCAATCAACATGTGGTGTAAAGCTAGGCTTGTGTTTTCCTCTTAAAAGTTTTGCAACTTTAGAAGCTAAACGACCTAATGACTGACCTTCAGCATCTACTAAAACCCACTGCTTATCTGCAGTAGCTTTGTTAGCTGAAATCGTTTTGTAGCTTAATGTGTCCACGTTATTAATTATTTTTTATTAAACATTCCTCTCTCAAAAAGAGTTTGCAAATTTACGATTATATATTTGATTACCAAATACTGTACTCACTTTTATTTGATAACTCTGTTGATATCTTTTTTTTAACTAAATTTTTCAGCTAAAAAC
>Ga0105235_100487_pt1 | contig 13230 bp, 13 predicted proteins | sample Virmet3819_2500_FD_90059 | JGI IMG/M metagenome (GOLD analysis project Ga0105235, IMG submission 90059) | Marine viral communities from the Southern Atlantic ocean transect to study dissolved organic matter and carbon cycling - metaG 3819_2500 | ecosystem: Environmental > Aquatic > Marine >... | reverse complement strand
GGTCAATACAAAAGTCCTATCAAAGGTTTGCATAGAGATATCTAGTAAGTTTTGCTTGGCATACAAGGTGTATTTACCTTGCATTTGGGGCTGTGCATCCAGCACCTTTTCTACTTCAGCTTTAAACTCAGCGTCGTTTGAATTAAGAGGCGTCGGTGGTCCGTCGCTGTTATCACCGTTAATACCACCGCTAATACCACCGCCCCTCTCTTTATTCTTTTCAGTGAACTTGGCTTCAGGTCTATCGGTTTTAACCGTTGGATAGATTGCCATTACGCCAGAGTACAATGCGTTTTTAACTACATCATCCTGCGTAGCAAAGAAGGGCAGGGGTACTAATACTTGACCGTTCAGATTTCCATAATCAGGGTAGATGCCGAGGACTTTCCACGTAGGCGTTGTTGAAAAGACAGTTGAAGTTACTTCTGAACCAGCCTGTGCTATTTGAGCATTTAGCGCAGCGTTGTCCGATGTTTCTGACTGACGAAATTTGATACTCGAAATAGCCAGCGTATCACCTAGCGCTATGTCATGCTTGTAGGCAAGCTGCTGATTGATAAAAACACCTTCGCCGTTAATGAATTTTTGCCACACAGAATTAATCGCTTTGTTTCCCTCTAGCCCATTCTGTGGTGATGTGCCTTTTTCTGAATTCGGCGTTAAGCCTGAGATTGGGCCTGACATTGTGCCTGACATTGAGTCTGACATTGAGCCCGAAACGGTGCTTGAAACTGTTTTAAGTACTGAATCTAACACTAGTGCTTTTTTGCCGGTGTTGTGAATAGGGTAGCTACTTATAAATATCTTCGTGGGCGCATCTAACCTTTTTATTGCGCTCCCTTGGTTTCCAGCGACGCCTATGATTTTTCCTTCTACTTTCAAAAGAGGTGTCGTTGTCATGGAGGGTAAAAGTTTCACCCCTGAAAGAGGCTGGTCGGTATATAAATAGAGGGGGGCGTAAAGCCTTTGGGTTAACCACTGCTCGGTTGCGTTCCTGAAGCTATCCGTCATGGTATTCATGCCAATATTGGCAGTAAGAGCGATGAAAAAAGCACATACTGCAAGGCGGGTTTTGCCCGATAATGAATGCATATTGGCAATAACATAATAAAACACCGGCCACCTTTTCGGCATAATGCTTGTTAGTGCTTTTGCGATAATCGGAAGCCATAGTAGTACTAGCACACAGCTAGATAGCAGAAGCAGTGCAACGAAGAAAAGTGCAGAAGCGGTTGAGGCGACAACCTGCTCTACAGCGAAGAGCAACAGAAGCGTAAACAGTGTTGAAGTCAGAACAAATAAGAGAGAAGCGCCTTTCGTTTTTTTCACTCGATTAACGGTTAAAGCCTTTGAAAGTTTTGATACCGGTACGAGTGCGAACAGGGCTAGCGAGAGAAATGTTACGAATAGCGCCAGGCCAAACAGTGAGAGTAAATTAACATCGGGGTTCACAAACACCGCGTTAAACAGCGACGTAAAAGTACCGCTGATTACCGGAGAGAGCAAAGTCGCGGCCTGAAAGCCTATAAACATTCCAACAGGTATACTTATCAGACAATATAAAAGGAGTTCTGTGAATAAAGCACTCGTTAATATTGTGCTTGAAATACCCAACTGACGAAAACGAATGATGTTAGGTAAGCGTGTTCGGTACATTAAATTAAGCGCATTAAGCACGATGAATAGCGCTACTACCCCCATAAGTGCACTCATCGCCCACAGGTTTAAACGAAAGCTGTCGGGTAGAGAGCCTGTTTCATTTGTAGCACCTGAAGTCGTCATCGAGACGGGTATACCAAGAATTGCCTCTATATCCCTAACGTCTTGCGTTTTAAGCGCAGTTAAAGCAATAAACCCGGCAAGTGGAAATTGCCCATCGTTTAAATTAACACCGGCTTTATAGAAATCGTCAATTGGGATCACCAGCGTATCTTGGGGAACCAGGTTGGTAGTGCTGGCAGCTATAGTCGCAGGCCAGAAAAGTCGTGTTTCTTTACCTTCTGCTGACTTTATTTTCGGCGGCACATGGTGGCTATGGCAACTAAGCTTCGCGCTTGTAGCTGGATGTAGAAGCCCATTTACTGCAAAAGCATTAAACGTATCTGAGGTTGAGCGCTGCGAATTCGATGGCTTTAGGCTAAATATCCGTGCGTTATTTTTCGATGAAGCCTGAGCAGTGGACATTGAGTTTTGGAGTAAAGACATGTCAGGCACCGAAAAGCCTCGCATCCGGCTTCCCAGAAACGGCTGGGAATCTATACCTAACAGCGTAATCGTCGAATTATTTTTGGTTTCCTTAGTTTCGTTTTTCTTGCTGCTACAGGTTAGCGTGATATCTCGTGTAGTAAATGCAATAAGCTGGGTAAAGCCACTTCTTCGCAATAACGAATACTGCTCTTTGGTGAAATTTACCGCCTTGTCAGCTGGCGTAACAAGACTATTGGTAAAAAGGCTTTGCTTATTTTGCAGCAGCTCACCCTGCGTGGCGCCCTCGTTTATCAATAGAACGGTAACCAACCCTGCATTTGCCAACACTATTGCAAAAATAATAAGCAACGGCTCCCACGGGCGCTTTTTCGCCATAGCAAAGAGAGCTAAGGTAGTGAGCAATAAGGTACGCAACCGTTTCTCCTTTTACTTGCTGTTTTGGTGCTTTATTTTGGTGTTGGATGGCATCGCAATGTCATGGACTACATGGTGGTTGAAACAAAGGTGTCTTCAGACTCAGCGTTTTCTAGTACACCTTTATGCAGTCTCATAACTCGGTCTGCTCGTTTGGCCACATCGCTACTGTGCGTAACTACCACTAACGCGGTATTAGTATTCTTACAGGTTTGATAAAGCAGATCCGCTACGCTCTCGCTGGTGGTTTCATCTAAGTTACCTGTAGGCTCGTCGGCTAGCACAAGGGAAGGGCGATGCACAAGGGCACGGGCAATGGCGCAGCGCTGCTGTTCACCACCAGAAAGCTGGCTTAGGGGCTTTTTGGAAAGCGCAACAATACCCAGCTGCTGCATAAGTGCTTGCTGATAGCCTTTATCGTAATTTCCTTTGAGCCGTGCTGTGAAGGCAATGTTGTCCCATGCGTTAAAGCAATCGAATAAGTTAAAGCTTTGAAAAACAATGCCCAGTTTGTTTTTGCGAAACCCATCAATGTCGTGAGCGTTATTTGTACGTTTCGTAATAGATAAGTTGTCGATGATTATGTCACCGCTATCTGGCCTGTCGAAACCAGCGATCAGCGACAGCAACGTTGATTTGCCGCAGCCAGATGCGCCCTGAATGCTTATTGATTCAGCGCTATTTAGTGCAAGTTCAAGATTGTTTAGCAGCGGATTCTCTGAGGCAGAAAATGATTTTTTCAACTTGTTTATAATCAGCATAGGCAGGTATTTTTATAGTCTATAAGCGCCGACAATACTCAGCAGTAAACTCTATACGTATGGGGGAGGTATTAGGCTTAAAAGGCGTAGCTGTTTGCGAGAAACAAAAAAGGGGCGGTGAGCCCCTTAGTAGTAAACGCGTTACTGATTTATAAAATTGTCGAGTTCTTCGCCAGTAATCTTTTTGATTTGCGCAAACAAATACCAAAGGGCAGCAATAAGCAAAATCATGCTCGGAATGACAATCACTGGATAGCTAAGCGCAGTCATTCGACCTAGTTCTTCGGTATAAGCGGTCGTGCCCGGTTCACTAACCAAAATCATTTTAGCCAGTATGTAGTTAAGCGCAGATGAAAGAAAAAAGGAGCTGGCAACGATATAAGAGCTAACTGCTACTTTCTTTTTAAATTCACTCTGTTTGTTTTTTGCATCTAGTACTTGGTTAAGATGGGGCCAGTTGATAATTTGGTCGTTTAGAATAAGGATCTTAACCAAAGGCTTATTGGTGTATTGAGTAATGAGTACCGCAATGCCGATAAGACCCGGTATCGCCGCTTCTTTAATCGCAATGTATTCAGCAGGAAGTTTAAGTAAACTGAAGCCGCCAGTGAGCAGCACGCTGATAATACCTAGTACAGAAAAGCCGTTGACCTTTCCAGATTCTTTTAAGTCCCAAAGCCCATAGCCAATAGGAAAGCTCAATGCAGCAACAATGCTCCACGCCGGGCCTAAATAATCTTCAGAACTTGCATAGCTCATCAGTACCACGGGAATAACTATGTTAAACGCGAGGTTGCCGAAAAAGCCTTGGTTTTTTTGAGTCGGTTCTTGTACTGCTGACATATCTTTTAACAACGTCTTATCTTGTGGCCAATTATACGTGAACTAATTAGCGTGCCCAGTGCCATGCGGCAAATAAGCCACCAATAAAGCCAAACAAATGATATTCAAAGGAAATAAATTTCGATGTGGGAAGTACGCCAACTAGCATTCCGCCGTAAAGCGCAGCAACCACGAGTGAAATAAGTAAATACCGTACTTTATTACTACGAAAGCCAGCCAATACGAGGAAGCCGAAATAGCCATATACCATACCACTTGCGCCAATATGTGTTGCCGTTCTGCCAAATAGCCACACACCCAAGCCACCTATAATAAGTGCGCTGAACGTGGCAATAATAAAGGTGCGCTTTCCCCATTGCATGGTTAGCCACATAAATAATAATAGGGGAACCAAGTTTGCCATTAAATGGGTTGGTGTACCGTGAAGAAAAGGGGCTGTAAAAATATAGGGTAATGTTGATAGCGTGCGCGGCACTACACCAAATTGGTTGAGTGAATTACCAGTAAGCAAGTTGGCAGCTTCTATTACAATTAACAGTGCTCCTAGCGTTAGCAGTACGCGAATTTGAAAAGAAAGCGGCTTCATCAAAAAGGGCCCCTAAAATAGACTACAGAATAATATGAGGAAGGTAGCGAGAAAGATCTTGAGTAATAGCAGACGCATCTTCCCTTACCGAAATACCCGCTGGCATGTCATCTACCAACCAACTCCCTATAAGAGTATGATTACCTTCAAAAACGGGTAAAGGTTCAAATGCTTGAACAATAAAGCCTTCTTCACCATACGGGCCTTCGCTAAGCACGTTTTCAATGCCACTCTCAATCATAGAAACATTGGCGCCTTCTCTGGAAAAAAGTGGCTTTTTAATCCATTTTCCAGACAGATTCTTTGCGCTTATTTCATCTGAGAAATAAGAGGGGAGAAGGTTGGGATGGCCCTCAAATTTTTTCCAGAGCTGAGGCAAAAGCGCCTTGTTAGAAATCACTGATTTCCATGGCGGCTCTATCCAATTAACCTGGGCATCTTCTAATACGTCGCCAAATTCTTCGCGCAGCATAAATTCCCAAGGATAAAGCTTAAAGCAATCTGTAATGGGGGCATCCTGAAGGTCAGTAAAAACGCCAGTGTCCGCCAAGCCAATATCTTCAATGAAAGTAAAGTCGGCGCTTAGGCCAGCCTCCTTTGCGCAATCTTGAAGGTACTGTACGGTTCCGCGATCTTCTACGGTATCTTTGCAGCACGCCATGTGTATCTGATTGATATTATAATGAAGGGCTATTTCTCGAAAACGGTGCACCAGTTTCTCTTGCAAGCTGTTAAATTGGTCGGCGTGCAAGGGCAGCTTTCCCCCGTCTACGTTTTGCGATAGCCATAGCCACTGCCAAAAGCCTGACTCATACAAGCTGGTGGGCGTATCTGCGTTGTTCTCTAATAATTTTGCAGGCCTTTTGCCGTTATAAACAAGATCAAGACGTGAATATAAGCTTGGGTCTCGCTCACGCCAGCTATTGCGTACTAAGTCCCAATGCTGCTCTGGGATGCGAAAGCGAGTGAGTAATTCCTCACTATTCACCACATCCTCAGTAACCGACAAGCACATTTGATGTAGCTCGGCGGTAGGATCTTCAATATCGTTTTCGATTTGCGCTAGCGTAAATTGGTAGTAGGCGCTCTCATCCCAGTACGGTTCGCCATACATGGTATGAAAATGAAAACCGAACTCGTTGGCCAGTTGCTGCCAGCCTTTGCGAGGCTGGCATGGCATTCTAAACATAGTTATCCGCCCCAGCCGCCTTTACGGCTGCTGCTGCCCCAAGACGATTTAGCACGCACGCTGCTGCCAAACCCGCCTCGTTTCATCGTGCGGTTCACTGTGGGCTTAGGCTTGTAAACATCCTTATTTACTCGGTAATTTCTTTTTCGTATATCACCGTCGAAGACATAGCCGTCTGCGGTTATCCAGCGTGAACGAAACGGTGAGTTATACGAATACGACGTGTATAAAGGTTGAGAGTAATAACGACTTGGTGAAAGCAAAGAGCTCACCATATAGCCCGCCATAAATGGCATGAAGAAACTACCACCACCATTATTCACTTGTTGGCACTGATTAGGACCGAATTCGTGTTCGCAATCATATTCAGAACTAAAGCGCGGGCTGGTGCGCATGGCCTCGTCTACCGCCGTTTGGTACGCCGCTTCACAGCGCTCTACAGCGCCAGGGTAGTCTTGTTTACAGTCTTCTAGTGAAGTGTAAATAGTGGCATCTTCTTTTTCTGCGCCACAACCGCTTAAAATTACGCTGGCGACACCCAACGCCAAGGGCTTAACACTAAAACCTTTTCGCATGCGGCTAAGGTCAATGTGCTTGGTACGCTTTAGTGTTGGCTTTTCACCTTGCATACTTTCATGAAGGTTAAGAGGAGTATTTTGTTTATCAGTCATCGCTGCCCCCTTAATAGGTCATGCAAGCGGCATTTAATAAGCCAACGGCAATAGACATGCTGGCAAGCATCACACCTGCCGAAACTTCATTGTTGTTGATACGCTCTGCGATTTTTGGCATGAAGCTAAAGCGTAAGATGGCGAAGGCGAGAGATTGCGCAACAACAGCGACCAGCGCCCAAATAGCAAAATCTACCACGGCAACGGAGTTTGAAGCTGCACTACCTAAAGCGATGGCAAAACCGATAATGGCACCGCCGAAACCGATAGCGGCAGCGACGTTCTTATCTTCTTTAACCAGCTTCCATTCATCGTGGGGGGTAACTAGCGCATACACGAGCTTAAAGATAAACAGAAAGACAATCGACAAGCCAAAGTAAAGCGCAAAGTTATCTAAGCCTGCCAAAGATTGCATAATTGTATCCATAACTATTCCTTTTAATTAACCGTTTATCGTGATATCGGCAGGCTCTATATCAAAACCTGTAGAGATCACCAAACATCTGTCTAAATTATTACCCACTTGTTTTTCTTCACCTACAACAAGCAGTGTTTCTACTCTATTATTTTCAATAGGCCGCTCGTAAAGCATCATAAACTGGTCGGTTTTACTTACATCACCATCTTCTTCATAAGTGGTTTCGGTTACCGCTACCGGCGGCGATTCGTCACCTACTGCGCCCCAAACCCGGGTAAATACTTTGCCATCTAGCTCATAGGTAGGCTGGCTAATGACGTTTTGCAAGCAATCGTTCCACTGGGCGTTATTGCCAATGGTTTTCGTTTCGTAAAAGTGCCATAGCTTAACATCAGTAACATAGTTTTCTGATAAGCCGCCATCGGTAACGACCTGTAAGAAGCCGTCGTCATCGGTATAAAATCGAAGTAGGGTACCGCCAGTATCTAGCGGTGCTTCGCCAACCGCTTGAATAAGCTGGGAGCGTGCAGCGCCTTCTATGGTTAATTCTGGCTCTAGAAGGGAGAGCTTTAGGTTATCCAATTCAAAGGAACCACCAAGATAAAGCCCCATGATTTCAGGCACTTTAGGCTTTTTAGGTTCCGCTTTTTTAAATAGCTTACTAAACATATCTACGGCCTCTTAGTCAGCGTCAAGAGACGACCAGTTAATTGCATTAATTCGGCGCTCGGCAATATAAAATAACGTATCGCCCGGATTCAACGTAGCATCTAATGATGGGTTTACGACCATTTCTTTCACCAAACCATTGGGCGCATAGCCGATAAATATGGCGTCGTGCTTACGTTTCAAGTTAACAAACAATTTGGCTACGGAAATCGCTGAACAACTTTCCGGAATTTTGACAGAAAACTGCGCTTGCCCCTCATCGATACTTAATAAGTCGTGATGAAGCATACTTGAGCCAGGGTCAAAGGCTGCTTTGACCAGCATTTCAATAGCTACACTGGGTGTACATTCCACTTTTGGGCAGTGGTCTTGCAGAAGGCTGACCAAGCTATCATCATTAAAATAAGCAACTTGATGGGCGTCCGGGTTACGTTTGGTGCAGTAAAGCGCGGTGGTCATAGTGACATCATCTTGAGGGTTATCAATAAGAATGGTTCGGGCAGTGCCAACACAGGCGCGGTCCATGTCCTCGTCTTTATTGAATGAGTCGACTTTCACGAACTCAATAACACCTGGCATTGGGTTAGTAATATCGGCTTTTACACACAACACAATGTCTGGGCGCTCCGCCATGGCGTCACGCTCCTTAAGGATCAAATCGAGAAGCAACATGGTACGCTGCTCATTCCATCCAATTACCAAGATATGGTTATTCAGCATTAAGCTATTCATACCCAACAATCCTTTCTTCCACGTTAATGAAACCCAAGCTGCAATTCGACCAATAACCATGGCGAAGATACTTAAACCAAGCGGTATGACGTAAAGCGCTACAATTAATTTTCCGGCTGGTGTGACAGGAGACAAGTCGCCATAGCCCACCGTTGAGGCGGTTACCGCTAGCCAGTAGACAAAGTCGGTATTGGCAATGAGATCGTTTTCGTTAGCAGCGTACAGCAGCCAGTAACTCGTTACTGCGTAAAAAGCAGTGGCACCAACTATGGTGTACCAACGTGATTCTGCAAAATATTGCAGCATGATTTTTCGCAGTTTTATCCATGGAGACATAAAAGAAACAGCCCTTGTTATGCGTGCCCTTACTCTGCCTTGAAGTGCTTGATTTGTCTAGGTTAGGTTATCACCATAAGGTGAGTTTAACTGTATGATTTTGTAACAAGAATTAAAAATGGGAGCGTTAAAGCTCCCATTTCATATAGTTACTTGCCAAGAATTCGTGCTAGCTCGTCATCGGCTGAGGTTTTACTGCCTTTAATACCCGCTTCGGCTAAGCGCTTTTCAAGATCGCTGCTCGACTCTTCGCTAGCCAGTTCTTCCGCCGCTTGTAGTTCAGCATTACGCATCTTTTGCTTATCCTGAATGCGAGACAATGACTCTGTTGCCGTCTTCATTTTGCTATTCGCACCCATGTGGCGTGAAGACACAGCAACTTGTGCTTTCTGAACGCTTTCAGTGGCCTTTACCATATCAACTTGTTGTTCAAGTCGACGCAAATTTGCTTTAGCCTGCTGAATATTATGTGCAAGTTGCTTTTCTGACTGCTTAAACTGGTCAAGGTAAGCTTGCTCTTGCTCGCGCTCTTCTTTCAGTTCAGCTACTTTCTGCGCGCAGTCTAGCGCGAGCTGACGGTCGCTATCAATCGCCTTGCGAGCGTGCTCTTCATACTCCGCAATCGACGAATTAAAGCTATCGACTTTTTGTTGAGAAAGCTTACACTTCGCCAAAATTTGCGTACGTGCATGATCTGACTTGCGCAATTCTTCTTTGGCTTCTCTGATTTCTTGCTCCAGAATTCGAATAGCCTGACTATCTGCAACAGACTGAGCAGCTTCGGTAGCACCACCTTTTACTGCAGTAATAAGTTTTTTCCACACTGACATTCGCTTCTCCTTAAGAAGTAAATTTTAGTTAAGGTGTGTTTCGTAAGCATCTAAGAACGATGCAACATTCTGAAACAGGGTTTCAACTTCAATAACAATACTTTCGGCTTTCGACTGGGCACTTAGTGCACCAAAGGCGGTGTAGTATTCTTCGCCACCAATGTTTGAAATGCCTACTGTGGTAAGAGGAAACACCATATGGGTAGACAGAATTTCATGGTCTAACGCAGGTTTATCTTTCACATCAGAAGCAGCAAACAAAAGGCTTTCTACTAAAATCTGCTCCCCGCTGATAGCAAGCCATGCATCAATGCCGTCTTGATTAGCAATAAGCAGGCAGTTCTCCTCACGTGTTACCACAAAGTCATCGTGCTCTTTTAACAAGCTCTCGATGCTCTCCAGTTCCCAGCTCATACCTTTCTCCTTTAATTATTGAAGCGATAATTTTGAAAATGAATGTCGTGTGTGTGGCGCTAACCCATTGTGCTTCTTTACTTAGTAAAAAGAACAATCAAAGGTTGTGACACCCGCTGTACTGTACCGACTATTTTCACTCTCGCCAATATCTTGACTTGCAGTGTAGACGCATTATGCCATAATCGTCAATATTAAATACGTGCTTTAAGTGTAAAAAAGTGTGTTTTTGTAAAACATATATCACAAATGTGTGGTTTTGGAGGCCATCTTGACGACGATAAAAGCTAAAAATGCGTGGCGACAAACGGTGGCTAGAGTAGTGAAGTCTGAAATGTCGGTTCGGGGCGTAAAGTATCAAGCATTAAGCCAAAGGCTTGAGGAAATTGGGGTTGAGCAAAGTGCAGACAATCTTAGAAACAAAGTGAACAAAGGTATAATGGGTGCAGATTTGCTGTTACAAATTTTGTACGTGTTGAAAGCCCGTCCATTAGATGCTGCACTTTTAGAAGAAATCTTAACTGACCTTGAGCGCTAAAACGCGTAAAATAAGAGGATATCGTTGGGCAGTAGAGATTTTGTTGACACAGAGCCAGGTTTATAACCAGATTTAAATTGTGAAAGGGTGGATGATATATCGGCATTGCAGATAAAAAAATACCCAGCAAATGCCGGGTACAAATAATAAGGAATGTTATTGGGAGAACATCATCACTATCTACGTTCATCTTAAGCGTTTAAGAAAAATGATGCTATCAAAGAATGATGGTCGAGCGTATCTCTTTTGATGCTTAGTTATTTGAAATTATACGAACCTGTGTAGCTATTTGAAAAGTATGAGTTTTAAGATTTGTACTGCTTTCTTTTCTGTAAGCTTTAGCCAATTCTTTAGCCTTCAGTATAAACTTAACGATACTTAAAATTGCACCTTGGCTTAACATTAACACCTAATATTGTTGTAACTATGAAACTATCAGATTTTAGCTTTGAGCTACCCGAAAAACTTATTGCCAAATACCCCACCCAGCAGCGTACAGCTAGTCGCTTATTACACCTAAACGGTAAAAGCGGCAGCGTAGAACACACCATGTTTGCTGACATGCTCAAATTTGTAGAGCCTGGCGATTTACTAGTTTTTAACAATACACGCGTAATCCCAGCGCGCCTGCTGGGTAAGAAAGAAACGGGTGGCCAAGTAGAGGTGCTCATAGAGCGTATTACGTCTGACCATACTGCGCTTGCGCATGTGCGTGCCAGTAAAGCGCCCAAACCGGGTTCAAAACTTATTTTAGAAGAGAAGGTGAATGTAACGGTGACCGGTCGGGACGATGCATTATTTATTCTGCAATTTGACCACGATGAAACTGTACTGTCGCTGTTAGAAGCTCATGGCCACATGCCACTCCCACCTTACATCGACCGCCCTGATGAAAACTCAGACAAAGAGCGTTATCAAACGGTTTACAATGAAAAGCCAGGTGCAGTGGCTGCCCCCACGGCCGGCCTGCATTTTGATGAAGCGATTCTAGCTGCATTAAAAGAGAAAGGTGTGAATTTGGCGTTTGTGACGTTGCATGTTGGTGCAGGGACGTTTCAGCCAGTGCGTGTTGATAACATCCAAGAACATAAAATGCATGCCGAGTTCGCGGGAGTACCGCAAGATGTAGTAGATGCAGTGCTTGAAACAAAAGCCAACGGCAAACGAGTCATTGCGGTAGGTACTACATCAGTGCGTTCCCTAGAATCAGCCGCTAAAGCGTGCGTTGATCGCAAACATAAAGACGTTATTGCGCCATTTAACGAAGACACTGAAATTTTTATCTATCCCGGTTTTGAATTCAAGGTGGTGGACGCCATGTTCACTAACTTTCACCTACCAGAGTCCACCCTAATGATGCTGATTAGCGCGTTTGCAGGTAAAGATAATGTGATGAATGCCTATCAAGAAGCCATAGAAAAAGAGTATCGATTCTTTAGCTATGGTGATTCAATGTTCATTGAGCGCGCCTGAAAACAAAGGCGTTTAATTGCCTCGTACTAGTTTAGTTACAGATAAACATAGATACGGGGCATGATCTCAGCCAAATTACTGGTATAATCGCCGCCAATTTATTTTTATACCCAGCGCAGAAGCGCATCAAAGTGGGAATGCTTTCACATGCAATTTGAGTTGTTAAAAACCGAAGGCCGAGCCAGACGCGGTCGTTTGGTGTTTGAACGCGGTGTTGTTGAAACTCCAGCGTTTATGCCCGTAGGTACTTACGGTACGGTTAAGGGAATGACCCCTGAAGAATTAAAAGACAGCGGTGCACACATCTGTCTTGGAAATACCTTTCACTTAATGCTACGCCCCGGTACTGGCATTATTCGCCAGCACGGTGACCTGCACGATTTTATGAATTGGGACAAGCCGATTCTTACTGATTCAGGCGGCTTCCAGGTATTTAGCTTGGGTGATTTGCGTAAAATCACCGAAGAGGGTGTAACATTTCGCTCTCCTATTAATGGCGAAAAGATTCTTCTTACACCTGAAAAATCGATGGAAGTTCAGCGTGATTTAGGCTCTGACATCGTGATGATTTTTGACGAATGCACACCGTATCCTGCTACTGAACAAGAAGCGCGTATCTCGATGGAGATGTCGCTTCGCTGGGCTAAACGTAGTAAGGAAGCCCACGGCGATAACCCAGCGGCACTGTTTGGTATCATTCAGGGCGGTATGTATGAAGGACTGCGCGATGTCTCGCTTGCTGGTCTTGAAGCGATTGGTTTTGACGGTTATGCCATTGGCGGTCTTTCAGTAGGCGAGCCGAAAGAAGATATGATCCGCATTATCGACCACACTGCACCAAAAATTCCTGAAGATAAGCCGCGCTACTTAATGGGCGTAGGTAAACCTGAAGATTTGGTTGAGTCTGTGCGTCGCGGTATCGATATGTTCGACTGTGTAATGCCAACACGTAACGCCCGTAACGGTCACCTGTTCGTGACGGAAGGCGTAGTGAAGATTCGCAATGCGAAACACAGAAACGATACCTCACCATTAGATGAGAATTGTGATTGCTACACTTGTAAAAACTATTCTCGCTCTTATCTACATCATTTGGACAAGTGTAACGAAATCTTGGGTGCGCGCTTAAACACCATCCATAACCTTCG
>Ga0105235_100478_pt1 | contig 13501 bp, 10 predicted proteins | sample Virmet3819_2500_FD_90059 | JGI IMG/M metagenome (GOLD analysis project Ga0105235, IMG submission 90059) | Marine viral communities from the Southern Atlantic ocean transect to study dissolved organic matter and carbon cycling - metaG 3819_2500 | ecosystem: Environmental > Aquatic > Marine >... | reverse complement strand
TTATAATATGTATTCCCTTAATTTTACTATTAGGTCTAGGTATCTTAGGTTTTATAGTTTTAGGTTTAATATCTATTATTTTTCCTGTGATAAATGCGATCAAAGCTAGTCACGGAGAAACTCCAAAATATCCTTTATCTTTTAATTTTATTAGTTAGTTAGTTTTAGATAAAGTTAAAAACGCAACCATAACCAAGGTTGCGTTTTTTGTTTAGAAAAAAAACGACTGCTTACAGAAAAAACAAAGCTTGATTAGCTAATTAAATATTAAGTTTGCTAATTATAAGCTATGCAATTAATAATTAGACACATACTATTTTTTATTTTTATTGGTTTTGGAAGCGGTGCTAATGCTCAAAACCCAGTAATACAACATATGTCTAAAGTCTCAAATCTTCCAGATGTTGAGTTTTATGATATTGCAGAAGACAACCAAAACTACATTTGGCTTGCTGCAAACAAAGGATTATACCGTTACAACGGAAAAAACTACAAACGCTTTAGTCATCCTCAACAAAGAGGAAATTCTCTTTTTCAATTAAAATTTGATGCTAAAAATCAACTTTGGTGCAACAATATTTACGGGCAATTATTTTATGTTGAAAGCGACAGTTTAAAACTATTTTATGACGCTAGTAAATTAGTAAATGGACAATTAGCAAATTTTGAAATATTAGAAAACAGCATACGTTTATTTACCGTTATTGGCATTTTTGACATTGATAAAAGTACCAAACAAGTTACCGAAGTGTTTAAAGGCATGTGTATTACAAATGCTAAGGATGGTAACAATAACTACACATTTGTAATTAATCATGAAGGCGATTTAGAGCGTCATCGATTATATAAATTTGATGGCAATGCAAATAGAAAAATACTTGAAATTACAAGTAACAATCGTATACAATCACCAAGAATTTTCGCCTTTAAAAATACTGTTTTTTTTACACACAAAAGTTCTAATGAAAATGTCATTTATAAAATTGATAAAACAAAAAACACATCAAAAAAAGTAGTCACGCCTGCTAGATTAAAAAATGAAACCATTTATAATGTTTTGAATATTGAAAATAACTATTGGTTTTTAACTAGTTCTGGCGTGTTTGTTTATGGTTTTGAAAATGAAACCTTCACCTTTAAAGAACAACTTTTTAATACAGAATCAATTACCGATGTTCAAGTAGATTTTAATAAAAACTACTGGTTTACAACTTTAGATAATGGTGTGTTTGTATCACCAAACTTAAATATTCGTCGTGTTGAATTATCAAATATAGACTCTAAAATCACAGCGTCTGTTGCGTTACAATACAATCAATTTGTTTTAGGAACCAATGACGGTAAATTATTGTTTTACAATCACAATCAGCTCACAAAAACACTGCAATTACCAGGAAAAAAAATTATCGGAAAACTTTTTTTTGATGAGCAAAGCGATAAACTAATAGTTAGTATTAATGCTTCAGAATCGTTTGTAGTTAATCTAAAAAATGACGAAATTTTAGACGTAAATAACCGATTTTCAGTTGCCAAAACCTTTTCAAAAATTGATGATAATACCTTGTTTTATGGTAATTATCGCCAAGGTATTGTATATAAAAACCCGTTTAATCATCCAGAACAACAAATTCTTAAGGAAAGTCGTGTAAAAGCTTCGGTAGTTTCTAATAGTCACTTGTTTGTATCGTACATCGACGGACTTTACAAATACAATACCCAAACATATAAATCGGAAGAAATCATATTCAATTCTAAAAGTTTATTGGTTAATACATTAGCAAAAACCAATGGAAAAGTTTGGGTTGCAACCCAACATAACGGATTATTAAAATACGAAAATAACACCCTTAAACCTTCAGAAATTAAATTTCCTGAAAATCTTCAAATTAATGCCATTAACGCTGATGGTTTAGTGTTATGGATTTCAACCGATGCTGGATTGTTTCAATATCATACAAAAACACATCAGCTTAAATCGTTAAGTGCGCAAGATGGTTTAAATACAGCGGTTAACGATTTTTTAATACTTCAAAATCAAATAATTGTAAGCTTGCCTAAAGCGTTTTATGTGTTACCAAAATCAGACGCATTGTTCAAAGCTTTTAAAACAGCCAAGGTTAGGGTAGAAGCTGTAAAAATTAACGACCGCGATACATTAGTTGCAACTAACTACAAACTACCATATAATTTAAATAAAATTGATATTTCGTTCAACTCAAACGGATTTCAATCTAATAAACACGTAAGCTACCAATACCGCGTTAAACAAATAGATACAAGTTGGCAAAACATACCGCTAAACACACATTTTGTTACTTTTAATAGTTTGTCTAGCGGCACCTTTACTTTTGAATTAAAAGCCCAAAATTTAAGTGCAAAACAAGCTGTTTTTGCTACACCAATAAGCTTTGTAATTGCTAAACCATTTTGGGAAACCTATTGGTTTTATGGTCTAGTAATAGCAACAATAATAGGTTTAGTTTGGCTGTATTTTAGATGGCGATTACAACAAAAAGAAGCACAACGTATTGCCGAAGTTGATAAAATTTTAATCGATAAAAAAATCACGAATTTAAGGTTAGAAAATCTGCGATCTCAAATGAATCCGCATTTCATTTTTAATGCTTTAAATTCAATTCAAGATTATATTATTTCTAATGAAAAGGAATTGGCAAGCTCGTATTTAGTGAAGTTTAGCCGATTAATCCGTATGTATTTAGACTACAGTCAGCAAAACGAAATTACTTTAGAGGAAGAATTAAACGCGTTAAAATTGTATTTAGAATTAGAAAAAGTGCGTTTTGAAGATGAATTGGAATATACTATTTCTGTTGATAATCAATTGAAAACAAAACAGATAAAAGTACCGTCGTTATTCATTCAACCGTACGTTGAAAATGCTTTAAAACACGGATTATTGCACAAATTAAACGACCGAAAATTACATATTGAAGCGAAAATTATTCAGCAAAATAAATTAGAAATCACTGTTGAAGATAACGGAATTGGTCGAGAACAATCGGAAAAATTAAAACGACCAAACCAACAGCACAAACCATTTGCTACTAAAGCTAATGAGGAACGTGTGCATCTTTATAAAAACAAATTAAAACGTGATATAACCATAACTACCAACGATTTGTATGACGAAAACGACGTAGCTGCAGGTACAAAAGTGGTCATCACGATGCCAATACATTAAGACATGAAAGCGATAATTATAGACGACGAAAAACGCGCCAGACATTTACTATCTAATTTGCTTACAGAACATTGCGCAAGTATTACTAGCATTGAAGAAGCGCAAGATTTAACATCTGGTGTTGATTTGATTAAAACCAGTAAACCTGATGTTGTCTTTTTAGATATTGAAATGCCAAATCAGTCAGGATTAGACATTTTAGAATACTTCCCAAATCACATTGATTTTAAAATCATTTTCGTGACGGCATATAATCAATACGCAATTGAAGCTTTTAAGCTTTCTGCTGTAGATTATTTGTTAAAACCAGTAGATACAAATGAGTTAAAAGAAGCGGTTGCAAAAGCTGAAGAAGCCATAAAAACCAACAATTTAAACGATCAACTTAACAAGTTACGCGATTCATTAAAGCAACTATCCATGGATAAAATTGCTTTAGAAATTCCTAAAGGCATCATGTTCGCATCGCATAATGATATCGTCTATTTTGAAGCCGATGGTATGTACACCAACGTACAACTTATGGATGGTAAACAAAAAACCATTTGCAAACCCTTAAAGCATTTTGTTGAGCAATTAGAACGTAACGCGATGTTCTTTAAATGTCATCGGTCGTATTTAATTAACTTAAAATATGTAGATGAATTGGTAAAAGACGATGGCGATTATTTACTAATGAACAATCAAAAACGCATTCCAATTTCAAAATCTAAACGTGATCAGTTTCTTGAAGTGATTAAGGAAACCTTTATGTGATTTATTTGAAATTTCAGAAATTCCTTCAGAAAAAAAATCATCATTTTCAGAAAAAACCAAATTAAGAATAGTGCTTAAGTGCTTTATTTTGAAGTCTATTAAACACAATTCTTATGAAAAAAATAGTTCTATTATTGGTTTTAGCATTATGCTATAACGTCTCTCATGCACAATTTGGTAAAATGCTTAAAAAGAACGCCAAAGCTGCGGTAGAGAAGAAGTTAGATAAAAAAGAAACAAGCAGTTCATCTTCAAAATCTGATAATGCTTCAGGAATGGTTGGCAGTTCTTCAACCGAAAATTCATCCAAAACAGAATACACCGATGAAGAATTTAAAGCAGAATTAGCCAAAAAATATCCAAACGACCAGGCAAAGCAAGATTTATACTATCAAAAGTATCTTGAAAAAAAGCAACAAGAAGCAGACGCTAATAAGCCTAAATCTGCAAATGCAGTAAGTGATGAGTTTTTATACATGTCATATCCGTTTGCGATGACCAAAGGTATGAGCGCAGTTGGTGTTGATCGCGTCAAAATAAGACGTCAGATGACAGACATGGGTGATAATGTAGATATATTACCAGCGCAAGATCCAGAATATGCGTGGTTACGCTTTTTAACAACGCCAGAACTAGTCGCAATGTCACCAGAAGGTTATATAGGTTACGAGTTGGTTTCAGGAATGTTTACAACCAAAGTAGGCGCAGACCGATCGCAAACTTTAGAGCTTGGTACAGGTATGCCTATTTTAGTAAGAGGCATGTTAATTGCAGACGATGTATTTGTTATTTATGCCGCATCGCATCAAGGCGGACATGCATTTAACGTACCATCGTATATGAATGAAAAAGATATTACTATTCTAAACGTAATAGGTAAAGGCGATCAACAATTTCATTTAGAGTGGTTAGAAAAAGCGAAACCAATTGTAAAAGAATTTGAAGCGACGTTAAAAGCAAATTATGATGCTGCTGCAAAATCAACCATGGATGCTATAAAGATTCCAAAAGCAGGTAGCATGAATAGTAATGCTTCATTAGTGAGTTTTGCTAAAGAAAATGTATCTAAAACCATTGCCAAAGATGGTGCAAAACTTCTAAAACTAAACATAGAATCTAACGATTGGAGTATTGTAAAAAATAAATATACAGGTCGTATTTTATACCGTTGGATTAAAGGTGCATTCACAGAAAAAAATAAAAATAACGACTGCTATTTACAAGGCTTTTTAATTAAACAGCAATACAATGGTAGTGGTTATGGCAGTTCACAATTTGGTGGTGTTATTCACGGACAAATGCCATACGGACAAAAAATGAATTGCGAATAATTAAAAACGCGCTATTAACCTAAAGTTTTTAAAGTCTGCTTATTTAAGCAGGCTTTTTTTATAATATTTAGTGTAAGAATAATCTTCATAAATCATTCAGAAAGAAATTAGAGCTATTCAGAAAAAAGCAAATTGAAAACCTTTAAAAGTGAAGTTATTTTGTTGTTGAATATTAATCTCAACTATAATGAAAAAAACATTACTCTTATTAACCTTTTTGTTTATAAGTTTTACGCAAGCTCAAACCGTAGTTTATGTAGATATTGATGCTACAGGTAACAACGACGGAACAAGTTGGGCAAATGCTTACACATCTTTACACGATGCTTTAACAAATACAACAACTTCAGGTGCTGAAATTTGGATTGCTGAAGGAACTTACAAACCTATTAATGCTTCAACACCATTTTTAAACCAATATGGTGTTAATATTTTTGGTGGATTTGTTGGTACAGAAGCAACAAGAGCAGATCGAAACGTTGACCCATGGTTACATCCAGTATATTTATCTGGTGATATTAATGGAGATGATTTGAATGAAGTACCTAGTATAACATCAACAAATAAAAGTGATAATGCAACACGTATTTTGCAAATTGAGCCAACTACTGTTAATGGAACTACTTTAAATCATGTACAAGAAAACATTGTAATAGATCGTATTAACTTTGTAAATGCTTACGGAGGAAGTGCTTTATACAGTCACCCAGCTAGTGGTACTAACTATACACAAAATCAAATCACACTTTTAAATTGTCGTTTTGCACGAAACTACGCAACATCTAGACCAGCTTTTGATATTTGGGCTAATATATTTGGAGGAAGTAGCGCAAATCCTATTAAAACGTTTTCTTTACTTAATAGTATTGTAGATGAAAATGTTTCTCAAGTTGGGTATGCTTTTGAATATAGAGGACTTCAGGATTATGATAAGATTTTTATAGGAAATAATTTATTTATTGCAAACAAGGTAGAAGATGCAGGAAAGTCGGGTAGTGTAGCTAGATTTATTTCTAACGGAGCACAAGGTCTTAGTGTGTTTTTTAATAATAATACCCTTTCTTTAAATCAAGAAGGAACTGGTGTAGCAACTTCTGTAGCTAGTTGTATTCGCTTAGAAAAAACTTCAGGTGGCGTAGGTGGAGCTTGGTATAACAACATTTATTATAACAATATAGGAACAAGTGAATTTGTAGGATTTACTACTTCTGGTGTAGGTATAAATTTTGGTGATACTAACGCTCGTGATTTCACACCTACAAATGATGTTTCAAATTCTGTATACCTACCAACAACACCTTTTGTAGATATTTCTTCAGGAAATTTTGAACCTTTAGCAGCCTATCGTCAAAACGGTACTATGGGTGGTTTAGGAGGCTATAATTTCTCTGATTTTCCTGCGACAGATTGTTTTCAAAACGGAAGAACGTATTCTAGTGGAACAATCATTGGTTTAGGAGCTATTCAGCATGCGAATACAGCGATGTTTCATGGTCCTGGTGATATTGCAAATTTATCTACACCAGCACCAATTGGAGATATTTTTGTTGATGCTGGTGCAACTGGTAATAATGACGGTACCTCTTGGGCAGATGCTTACAATTCTTTATATGATGCTTTAAACTCAACTAGTTTTGTTCCTGGAGGAAAAGTGTTTGTAAAAGCTGGAACGTATTACCCAACAACTGGAGGATTTACAGTAAGTGATGATAATGTTCAAATTTTTGGAGGTTTTAATGGTACAGAAACAGATGAAAATGATAGAGATATGTCTCTCATTTATACAACAAACGCTACCATAATTTCAGGTGATGTTAATGGCGATGATATTGATGGCGATTTTGCATCTAACAAATCTGATAACGTAGGGCAATTAATGAATGTTAACACAAATGTTGTAACAATCGATGGTTTTATTTTTGAAAATGCTCATAAACCTAGTGGTAGTAACCCTGTAATTTATTTTCCAACAACTTATAATACATCGTATTTTACGCTAAAAAACAGTGTTATTAGAAACAATTATACGGGTAATGGATTACTGATGGATTATAGATATTTTACAGATACTATAGAGTTTATTAATGTTGCTGTAAAAGGAAACTTAGTTAATAATGGAGTTTGCTTATTTCAAAGTTCAACAGCCAATACACCAATCGATTTTAGATTTGTGAATTTAGAGTTTTCTGATAATCAGTTTAATTCAGACTTTGGCGCTATTTGGTTTAGAGAAACAGGAACTTCAAATATGAATACTTCAATTGTTAATTCGACTTTTGTAAACAACCAAAATGATTTTTCCACAACTACAATTAAACATTTAATTAATATTAGCTCATCAGGTTCGTTAGAAAATGTTGTAGATGTATATAATTCTATTTTTTTTAATAATCTATATAGTAATACATCTATAGTTAGTGATAAGGTTTTTGATAATTCTAAACCTGCAGAAGGTAATTTTGGAGATTTAGATATTGATAACTGTATTGCACCTACAATTTATCCTTATACATCTAATATTGATTCAGATGCTTTTAATATAAGTACAGCAAATCCTAATTTAGATGCTGATTATAAACCAACTTCAGCTTCAACAGCAGTTATAGATCAAGGAACAAATTCATTTTATAATTCAGGATTATTCGGAACTTTAGATTTATCAGGTAATGATAGGGTTTTTAATACTACAATAGATTTAGGAGCTTACGAGTACAATTCTACATTAAGTGTTGATGATATTTCTTTAGATGAAAACTCAGTAAAATTATATCCTAATCCAGTTACAGACGTTGTAAATATTAAGACTACTCAAACTATTAAAAATGTAACAGTTTTTAATGTAAATGGTCAAAAAGTACTTGATTTTGCTAATCAATCTCAAATTAACATTTCTAATTTACCAACAGGAATGTACTTTTTAAACATAAACACTAACCAATCAAATCAAACAGTAAAAATCTTAAAACAATAATTTTTAAAATGAAAAGATTAAACAAACTTGTAATATTATTTTGTCTTGCTTTAACTGTCTTAAATTGTTCTTCAGACGACGATAACAACATAGAAGAACCTCAAAACACAAATGTTATTACTTTAAATAATGAAACTTATGTTGTTAGTTCTGTTATCGTAGAGCCTGCATTAGGCAATAGTACTTTTGTAAGTTTTATCAATAAAAATGAAACGGAGTTTTTAGACGCTATAAATAATGGGACTCAACTTGATAATGTTAATGTATTTAATATACGCATTAGTCAAAGTCCATTAGCAGAACAAACATATAGTTTTTCTGATATGTCAAACTTTCAATTTGAAGAAAACGCTCAAATTATTAATGGAGAACTAGAAAATGGAGATACATTATTAGATAACAATAATTCTAATACTAATTTAAACGCATCTACAGGTAGTTTAACATTAGAAGTATACACTACAGATCAAATTGAAATTAGTTTTCAGTTTACAAGAAATGATGGTGTAATAGTTAACGGAACTTATAAGGGAGATTATCTTTACTATGATTAATATTTAACCTTCAAGTTAAATATAAAACGCAACCTTTATAGGTTGCGTTTTTTTATTTTATAAAATTTTATTGTTTAATAAACTCTAATGTTGATAAATCATTAATTATTAGGTTACCATTTTCTGTAAAGGAGTAATTAGAAATAATTGTATGGCTATCAAAAATTAAAGTAATTTTGTTGTTAGAAACAGACCAATCAAAACTAATTGCTGTAGATACAATACCTTCTGCTGTTGTATGTTTATCTGCTGTGTAGCCAAAATCGTTGTCTTCAAAATGTATACTATGCTCATAAGTGTTATCGTAATCACTTCTTAACCATTTGCCAATCAAAATATTATTGTCGGTAGTTGTATTATCATCATCATTACTGCATGACCATAAAGTAAAACATAATAAAACTAATAATAGTCTATTAAAATACATCATTTGTTCTTGGATTAATTGCTTAGTAAAACACTTTGGTAATTAGGGAAGCCTTTCACTATATCAAAAGTAAAAAAATATCAAACGATTTTAAATAAAAAAAGCCACAACATTTAAGTTGCGGCTTTTTTTTAAATTTATGTAGTTAGGTTTAGCTATTTAGCATTACCGGCATTACTAACATGGTTACAAATTCGCCTTCTTCAAGATCGTCTACTGGTGTTAAAATACCAGCTCTGTTAGGCATACTTAATTCTAATTGAACATCTGCTGAACTTAAATTGTTTAGCATTTCTGTTAAGAAACGTGAATTAAACCCAATTTGCATATCATCTCCTTGGTAATCACATGTTAAACGTTCTTCTGCTTTGTTAGAATAATCTATATCTTCTGCAGAAATATTAAGTTCGGCACCAGCAATTTTAAGTCTTATTTGGTGTGTTGTTTTGTTAGAGAAAATACTAACACGACGTACAGAGTTTAAAAACTGTGTGCGATCTATAGTTAATTTGTTAGGATTTTCTTTTGGTATAACTGCTTCGTAGTTTGGATATTTACCATCAATTAAACGACAGATTAATACGGTGTTTTCAAAAGTGAATTTAGCATTAGAGTCATTGTATTCAATAGTTACTTCATCTTCATTAGCTCCTAAAATCCCTTTTAATAAGTTTAAAGGTTTTTTAGGCATAATAAACTCGGCTACTTGAGAAGCTTTTACATCTTCTCTTGAATATTTTACAAGTTTATGAGCATCTGTAGCTACAAAGGTTAATCCTTCTGTAGAGAATTGAAAAAATACACCACTCATTACCGGACGTAAATCGTCATTACCAGCAGCAAAAATAGTTTTATTTATTGCAGTAGCTAATACATGAGCCGGCATTGCAGTAGAGCTAGGATCTTCTAGGCTAACTGCTTTAGGGAATTCGTTTCCGTCAGCGTAAGCTAATGCATATTTACCATGATTAGAGCTAATTTCAACAGTGTTGTTTTCTTCTACAACAAACGTTAAAGGTTGCTCAGGGAAAGTTTTTAAAGTATCTAATAATAAACGTGCAGGTATAGCAACGCTTCCTTCGTTATCACTTTCTACGTCTAATACAGCAGACATCGTTGTTTCTAAATCACTTGCAGAAACGGTTAGTTTTGATTGCTGTAATTCAAATAAAAAATTATCTAAAATTGGAAGTGTATTGGAGTTGTTTATTACACCACCTAAAACCTGTAATTGCTTTAGTAAATAGGTACTTGATACAATAAATTTCATCTATTTATATATTCGTTAAAATCGGTTAATTGTTGTATTACAAATATATTGTTAATGTGTTTAATTAGGAAACAAACTTATTAACACTTATTTGGCGTATTTTTTCTTACGGAAGTAGTTAAAACTAAAACCAAAAATCCCTAACAATACCAATGGTAATAAGATGTTTAAGAGTTGCCATTTGGTTTTTTCTTCAGTGATTTTTTCTGAATTTAAAAAAGCAACCGCTATTTCTTTTGATCGAATGTTTATAAGTCCATTATCGTCAAGTAGATAATTAGCTGCGTTTACTAAAAATTCTTTATTACCAAAAAACTGATTTAATTTAGAATCGTAACCTAACTCTTTTGGTCCATTTCGGTCTAGTTCGTTTTTAACCACATCACCATCCGAAATTACAATCATTTTAGTTGGCACACTTTCGTTTTTTACATCTTTTAAATCGAAAGGTTTTACACGGTTATTATATACCGAAGTAAATTTTCCTTCCAACAATACCGCTAGGTTTTGAGAGCCTTTATTAAACGACGCAGGATCTTGCTGTTCGTTAACTTGATCTAAACTAATTTCTCTTGGAGTTCCTTCTAATTTAGATAATGGTGCACTTTGTAATAAAACCGTCTTTTTAACGGTCTTTAAGTTGTTTTTTAAGGTGTCTATTGGACTAGCAAAATCAAACTTTATATAGTTTAAGTTGTTTACCACTGGATGTGTACTAATACCTTGTGCTAATGGTGAATAGGTCCAAGGGAAACGTTCTGCTCTGGTATTGCTACCTTCACCAGATAATAATACGATAGGCGCAGAGTACATAGAGCTAACTAATACAGGATTAATCCTAATGCCGTACTTAAAGAAAAAGTCGGTTAAATTTAAGTCTCTAGCTAAAGCTACATTTTTACCAAAGTCGTTATACAAACTGTCTTTATCCATAGCAACTTGGTCTATTAGCCAAAGACTTTTTCCGCCATTCATAGTATATTGATCCAATACAAATTTTTCTTCTTCTGTAAAGGCTTCGGTTGGTTTTGCAGCAATAATTAAATCGAAATCATTTAATTGCTTTAAAGTTTCTATTGGATTAGTATTAGCACTATCTAACGTAAATGGAGCTATGTTATAATAATCACGAATTGATAAAATATAGTCTGCTAGATATTGAGTTTTAGGTCTACCATTTTTTGAAATTTCATCTATTTCTCCATTACCTTTTAAAACCGCTATTTTACGACGTTTAGGATTGACTAATTTACTAATACCATCTGCAAAAGTATATTCTAAATGCTGAACCGAATTAGTAACTAATTGCTGTTGTGTTTCGCCAATTTTATTTTTTACTAACGGAATTTTTACTGTTACCTCATCATAACTAGCTAATGCCCAAGGAAAAATAACCTCTTGACTTTGTTTACCGTTTTCTTGAACATTTAACTGCATTGGTGTTAAGCCACGAGCATTAAGTTGTTGAATGGCTTGATCGCGTGTATCTTCGTCCTCGGTAGGATTTATAAACTTAAATGAAATATTGTCGTTGTAAGCCCTAAACTCTTCTAACAATTGCTTGGTTTCACTTTGTAAACGCCTAAATTCTGAAGGAAAATCTTCGCCTTCTAAAAATACATCAATCACTATTGGAGTTTCTGCTTTTTTGATAATATCTAAAGTTGCCGTATTGAGTGTGTAACGATGATCTGTAGTTAAATCAAAACGCTTGTAAACCTTAGTACTAATTAAGTTTACAGCAATAATAACAACAATAACTAAGATGATATGTTTAAGTGACTTATTCAAATTTTTGTTCAAGTTGATAGTTTCTTATAGATTGTAAAGTATCGTTTTTAAAGACAAATTCTAAACACTCTTGATCTTTGGTAAACGCACCAGGTTTAAAACCTAAGTTGTAATTCCATTTGTCTTCAGAGTTTGCTTTAATAGCATCGTCCCAACCGTACCATTCGGCTTTTCCTAATTTAGATTTTATGTCGGCTTTGGTTTCTCCTATAAAAGTACTGTCATTTAAAATATCGCCCATCATTTCAAAGCGTTGTGCAGGATATTCTTCCCAATCTGAAGCACTAAAATACTTTTCGTGATGATAACTGCTAAAAATATTAACCATTGGATACAACAAGTAAAAATAGGCAAAAGGTGTAATTACTAAAGCGATTAAAACGCTTAACCATTTTTTGTTGCCAATGGTTTTTACAAATAGCCAAACCAAGACAAAAGTTACAATAAACGATAGTATTAAAGGAACGGTAATGATCATGCTTTTTGACGGTTTATAATATGCGTTGTAAAAAATACAAATAGTGCTGTAACACTAAGAAAATAGATAATATCTCTGGTATCTAAAACACCACGACTCATACTTTTGAAATGTGCAGACATCCCTAAACTGTCTATAAAATTGCTTGAGGTAAAGTCTGCAATACCTTCAAAACCTATATAAAAGAAAAAACATAAAAATACTGCAATGATAAAGGCTACAATTTGATTGTCTGAAAGGGTAGAAGCAAACACACCAATTGCGGTATATGCAGCAACTAAAAATAGCAATCCAAAATAAGAACCTAAAGTACTACCAACATCTAAGTTACCTTCTGGATTACCTAATTGATAAACCGTGTAAACGTATAATAGTGTTGGGATTAGTGCGATGATAATCAATAAAAACGCACCAAAATATTTACCTAAAACTAATTGTAACGTGCTAATAGGTTTGGTTAATAATAACTCTAAAGTACCTTGTTTTTTTTCGTCACTAAAGCTACGCATGGTTACCGCAGGAATTAAGAAAATTAATATCCAAGGTGATAACAAGAAAAACGACGAAAGGTCTGCAAAACCATTATCTAAGATGTTAAATTCACCTTTAAATAACCATAAAAATAGTCCGTTTAATAATAGAAAAATGGCAATAACCAAATAGCCTATTGGAGAAGCGAAAAATGAGTTAATTTCTTTTTTTAGTATGGCTAGCATTTATA
>Ga0105235_100475_pt1 | contig 13537 bp, 10 predicted proteins | sample Virmet3819_2500_FD_90059 | JGI IMG/M metagenome (GOLD analysis project Ga0105235, IMG submission 90059) | Marine viral communities from the Southern Atlantic ocean transect to study dissolved organic matter and carbon cycling - metaG 3819_2500 | ecosystem: Environmental > Aquatic > Marine >... | reverse complement strand
CCTTTACGCTAGGGCTAAGCAGCATCGTTATGGGCTTTATGACTGCTAAAGCAGGTGCTGAAGGTATGCAGGAAAAAATCGAGTACGGTTTTTTTGGCGTTACAGGTTTAGTACTGTGCTTACTGATGGCCTATGCCTTGGCGTAAACATTAAGCGTTATAAAAAAACCGGCATTTGTGCCGGTTTTTTTTCGCGTATTATTTGGCTTAGGTGCTCAAGCCTCAGTGTTTTGCTCTGCTAGCTTCTGGCTATGCGCTTACTTTGAGAATGAATTGCGCTATTGACCTTCATTACGAGGGGAATCGTAGCTTCCCTCATCGTTTTGACTGTCGCGAGCATTACGCTCTTCGTGTTCTTTCGTATCATGCTTGTATACACTCTGTTCACGGCTTGCCAAAAGTGAGAGATGTCCGTCTCTTTGATAAGCACGCAGGTCGAATAGGTCAAGCATCGCCATTACGTGGTCAAAAATATCAGCCTGTACTTTTTCATACTTCACCCATTCCTTTTCTGCGCTAAAGCAATAAATTTCTAGGGGAAGGCCAAGTTCATTCGGGGGTAATTGTCTAACCATCAAGGTTAGCTCTTGATTAATATTAGGATGCTTGCGTAAGTAAGCTTCCAGATAAGCCCTAAAGGTGCCAATGTTCGTCAGGCGACGGCTATTTAGTAAGTCAGACTCATCAATAGAGTAATCTCTGTGATAAGCACGCAGTTCGTTTTTCTTTTTATCAATGTATTCGTTGATATAGCGAATCTTTGAAAAACGCTCCAACATATCGTTGTCGCAGAGCTTGATTGAATGCACATCGATAAAAATGGCACGCTTAATCCTGCGCCCACCCGATTCCTGCATTCCACGCCAGTTCTTCACTGCCTCTGTAGTAAGACTATAGGTAGGCAATGTCGAAATAGTTTTATCCCAGTTTTGTACCTTAACGTTCGTTAACCCTATCTCAAGAATTTCACCATCTACTTCATACTTGGGCATCGCAATCCAATCGCCGGTATTGAACATACGGTTGGCCGCAATTTGAATGCCGGCAACAAAGCCCAAAATCGTGTCTCTGAAAATTAATAGCAATACCGCAGCAATGGCAGTTAGACCAGACACAATAAGCAAAGGGCTTCTATTTACAATCAACGAAATACTAAGAAGTATGGTGATAATAGCGAAAGCTAGCTTTGTAACCTGAATGAACCCTGTAATGGGCGCTCTGCGTGAAAAGGCCGACGCATTGTAAACGTCTTCTACGGTACTCAGCATTGCGTAGAGGGCCAGTAAACCGCTGTACAACATATAAAGCTGGGCACTTTTAATAACCATGCCATGCATGACGGCTTCGCCATCTATTAAAACCGGTGTGGTGACATAAATAAACAGCGCAGGGAAAAGATGCATTAAACGCCTAAAAAAGCCGTGCTCTTGAAGTGCGTTATCCCACCTGTTATTCGATTTATATACCCAATTAGCAATTTGAGGACGCACCAACAATCGCGCGATAACATAAATAAGCGCTGCGATAATCAGAATAGACCCAAGCGCGATCACGCTATATAGAGGGTCCTCTGTTGTTAAATTTGGGAAAACGTCGTTTACCAAATTGATAAAGTGATCGCGTACTGATGCACTGACTTCCATTGACTAGGACTCCAACAGTTTCTTTATACGATTGTCTTTATTTTCCCATAGACCGTTTAACCAGTTTTGAAAATAAAGACGAAATTCAGACTCCGTGCGTTCTGACTGCTGTTGTAACTCAGGAACCGGCGTAACGTTTACATCTATGACAATCTTCGTCATTCTGCCGCTTAGCATTGCCATCATAGGGTGGCGCTTGTTCTCGGGATAAAGTAATGAGATATCTAAAACGTTAGTGAATAGCTCACCCATAGCCGACAAGGCAAAGGAAACGCCGCCAGCTTTCGGCGGCAGTAAATTCTTGTACGGGCTTTGTTTGGAAAGATGTTTTTGAGGCGTGAACCGCGTTCCTTCAACAAAATTGATTACCGTAGTAGGCACAGTTCTAAATTTCTCACAGTAGGCTTTGGTTGTTTCCAGATCTTTGCCTCTTTTTTCAGGATATTTTTCTAGATAAGCCCGGGTGTATCTGTGCATAAATGGCATATCCAGAGCCCAGGCCCCCAGCCCTACAAAAGGTAACCAAATAAGCTCTTTCTTTAAAAAGAATTTAGGGGCAGGGATGCGGTGGGTGGCAAATTCAATTAGTAAAATGATATCTAAATAACTCAAGTGATTTGCAATAATCAAATACCAACTATTTTTAGATAACACACCGTGAACAGAACACTGAATATCTACGTTGTTAAAAACCCTGATTAACAGAACGCTTATACGGCCAAAGCTAAACATCAGCGCATGCATGACCTTATTCCAAGCTGTTCTGATTTTTCCGTTAGGCAGCAGAAGCTTCACCAAGCCTAGCAATATTATAAGTCCACCCCAAAAGGCGAGGTTTAGAATTTGCAGTGTGGTGTGTAAAATAAAAATAAATGGAGCAAGTACTACACGAATCATAATGGCTTCTGAGTTGCGTTAAGTGAATCTAACAGTTGGTCTTTGGCGTGCCAACGTTCGTTTAGCCACGTTTGAAAACGGGCGCGAACTTCGGGGTCGTCAAAATAATTCTCATTGAAAATGCCGTTTTCCATAATTTCTTTGATTGGCATTACGTTTATATTCACGCGAATATTGCGGACCTTGCCGCTTACAAAGTCCCAGAACGAGGGGACGCCGTTCGGGTAGTCAATAGTAACATCAATCAGCTTATGTAAATTATCACCCATTGCAGATAATACAAATGCAACGCCACCTGCCTTGGGCTTGAGTAAGTGAGCAAAAGGCGAGTTTTGCTTATCATGTTTTGCCTGAGTGTAGCGGGTACCTTCTACAAAATTCATGATACTTACCGGCTTGTTACGAAACTTTTCACACGCTTTACGCGTGGTTTCCATATCCTTGCCTTTTAAATGCGGATTTTTGGCTAAAAATGATTTTGAGTAACGTCGCATAAAGGGGAAGTCAAGTGCCCACCAAGCCAGACCTAAAATAGGGACGTAAATAAGCTCTTTTTTGAGGAAAAACTTTAGAAACGGTATCTTTCTGTTGAAAACACGTTGAAGAACTAAGATATCGACCCAAGATTGATGATTAGCAATAACGAGATACCAACCATCTCGGGTTAATTTTTCTAGTCCGTTTACCGTCCAATTTGTGCGGCCACTTATACGCTGGTTGATATTATTTACACCAATCCACGCAGTTGCGCATGCATCTGCCAAATAGGAAATGAATCGTCGCCAAGGCGCGATGGGTATAAGTTTAAAAACCGCCAGTATAAAGATAGGCGTTGACCATATAACTGTGTTTAAGAAATAGCAGATGACCGAAATAGTGCCAACAATATGATGCAGCAGTGCTTTTACCATTGTACTTACCTCAAAAATTAGGCGCTTAGTGTAAACGAACTTGATCTAAAATCCGATAGAGCCTTTACTGATTCCACGATAAAGGTGCAAATTTACGAATTTAAGGAGCTGTAATGGAGCTTATTGGCGAAAATAGAGCATTCGGCGGGCGTCATTTACGCTACACGCATAAAGCTGAAACAACACAGTGCGATATGACCTTCGCAATCTTTCTTCCCCCGTTTGCCTCAAAGGATAAGCCGGTTCCGGTACTTTATTGGCTATCAGGGCTGACTTGTACTGACCAGAATTTTATGCAGAAAGCGGGCGCGATGAAATTGGCGGCCGAGCTTGGAATGGCGATTGTTGCGCCAGATACTTCGCCGCGTGGAGAGGGGGTACCTGACGACGATGAGGGCGCCTACGATTTTGGCCTTGGCGCTGGGTTTTACGTTAATGCAACGCAGTCACCATGGAACACGCATTACAATATGTACAGTTATATCGTTGACGAACTTCCTGCGTTAATAGAAAACGAATTCCCCGTCACCAAAGAACGGGCCATCAGTGGGCATTCCATGGGGGGGCATGGCGCATTAGTTATCGGCATGCGCAATCCGAATAAATTTGTTTCAGTTTCTGCTTTTAGTCCTATTGCTAACCCTAGTGACTGCCCTTGGGGTCGAAAAGCATTGGGCCGATACTTAGGCGATGACAAAGAAGCGTGGAAAGAGTATGACGCTTCTTTGCTTCTGGCGAGCAAAACGCACAGTATTCCTCTTTTGGTTGAACAAGGAACCAAAGATGAGTTTTTGCACGAACAGTTGAAACCCCAGGCGCTAGTACATGCAGCCCAACAGTCAGAAACGCAGTTAACGCTTAACATGCATGAAGGTTATGATCATAGTTACTTCTTTATTGCTTCATTTATTGAAGAGCACTTGGAGTTTCACGCGGGGCATATGGGCTTGATTTAAAGCTTCAGGCGCCATAAAAACAAAAAACCGACATTAGCTCGTAAAAGCTGATGTCGGCCTTGTTAGCAAATATCGAAAATATAAATTCGTTCTCAGGACGTTATCTTAACTTTTTTGCGGACGACACGAACTCTGAAATAGCCACTGGGCGTTGATACAAATAACCTTGCCCATACGTGCAGTCATGACTTTTTAAAAACTCTTGCTGCTGCTTTGTCTCTATTCCTTCGGCGATAATTTTAATATTTAAATTGTGCGCTAAGCTTAAAATAGCTTGCACGATAGCTTGGTCTTCCGTGTTTTCTTCAAGTTCACTAACAAATGAGCGATCAATTTTAAGCTCATCAATAGGTAGCTTTTTCAAATAGACCAATGAACTAAAACCCGTACCGAAGTCATCAATTGATACAGTTATTCCCATATCGCGAAGTTCGTTTAACAGTATCGACACCGAGTCTAAACTTTCTACAAAAACGCTCTCGGTAAGTTCGATAGATAGACTGGACCCAGATAATTTATGATCGTCAAGAGCGTTCTTGATCTGGGTTAACAGCGCCAGATCTGTAACTTGTCGTCCCGAAATATTAATTGCTAAGCGAATGTCTAAATTTGCCGCTTTAATTGCTTCAATAGCTTCGCACGCTTCATTAATAAGCCACTCACCAAAAGCAAATATAAGGTCGCTTTTTTCGGCAAGAGGAATAAAAACGTCAGGAGGAATGAACTCACCGCTTGATGTTTTCCACCTTGCTAGCGCTTCGCACTTAACAATTTTTCCGGTTGCCAAATTGACGATTGGTTGTAGGAAAAGGGTTAACTCGTTACCTTCAATCGCCTTGCGAAGTTGGCGCTCGAGTTCATTTGAAGCATTGTGTTGCTTGTGTAATTCTTCGCTGTAGATAAGTACGTTGTTGCGGCCTTGATATTTTGCAGCCTGTAATGCGATGTCGGCGCACTGAAGCAGAGACTCAGCAGAATTACAATCGCTGGGAAAATTAGCAATACCCACGTTTACACCTAAATGGGGTTCACTCCCATTAAGCACATTATAGGTTTGTGTTAATTTCTTTATGAGTTCTTCTGCGTAGTCTTCGCTGGTGTGCCCTCTAAACGTATCACTGCGTTTAACAAGCGCAAATTCGTTACTCCCAATTCTGGCGATAAACCCGTTAGTACCCACATAGCTTTGAAGGCGAAGGGCAAAGGTCTTGAGGATCTCATCACCAGACTGATAGCTAAGCGATTCGTTGATTTTCTTAAAGCCACAAATATCAATGAGAAACAGTTTAAATGCACTTTGCTCATTAACTGAGCGTTTAACCGTATCAATAAATAAATTGCGGTTTGCTACTTTTGTTAATGAATCCATCCCACTGGCAATAAGTGCGCCCTCTCCATTGCCGTGAATATGCGTAATATCAGTGAGTAAATAGACCCAGTGAGTAAGTTGGTCACCCTGCAATACCGGATGGATAGTAACTTGTAGCCAAACCTTATAATCATCTACAGGTTGCCAAAAAAGTTCTCCTTGCCAAGGTGTTTTCTTTTCTACTAATGCAGGTAGAAATGTGGGTGGAGCGTCGATGTCTTTTATTAGCTCGCTTATGCGAATGGAACTTGGCGTTGAACTGTTGCAATAAAGAAGCCTGTGAGACGCTTTGTTGTCGAGGACCAAAGCTCCATCATTATCGAGAATAACTACGCCTGTGTCTAAATCGTGAATGGCTTGTTGAATTGGGGGAACGAGTTTCTGTAATCGCGTATTTTTACGCAGCACGTTGTTTAATTTATGCCTTATATATTCGTGCTGCCCAACAATTTCATGGTGGCTAAGCAGTAACTCCCTCGCGGCTTGTAGCGTTCTTCGCTTTTCGTCGAACTGTTCTTCGACGTTCTTTACAACTAGGTAACGCGCTCCAGACTCGCTATTAATCGCTAATGCTTCTAGGCGGAGTAGATGGCTTTCATTTTGCTCAGTCCAGAAACCAGAGGAAAGGCTAAACGAATTGCTGCCCTTCCACACCTCATTAGCGTCTAGAAAAAAATCGTCTAAGAAAATAGAAGGTATATGCTGTTTTTCGAGATTATTGTTAGCATCGAGCGTAACGACTTGGGAAAGCCATGGTAGTTCCGGTGTTAGACATTCAAGCTCATGGGAGTCTGTGTATTTAAACAAGGCACAGTTTGTAATCCCTAATGCATTTAATAAATGGATGTCCATGAAGTTCTCCTACCAAAATGCAATTGTGTTAAATAAGCTCTCTACATTTTCACCGGTTTTCGCGCTAGTTTTGGTCAGTGACGCAAATTTTTGAGAATAGCTGTCTAATTCGTCCTCACTCCAATGCCAGCTAGTGGGTAAGTCAGTCTTGTTTATGACGAAAAAAGCAGGGATATCAGGATAATGCTCTTTTGCCAGTTCAAGAATTTCCATGCCTTCAGTTAGCGATTGTGAACGTGTTTGATCAACAACGACGATATAGGCGCTCGCACCTCTTAGATAGCGGGGATTAAACCCACAATATCTGTCTATACCCTCTAAATCCCAGATCAGAAGCTGTATCCCACGGCCTTCTTTGTTAACTTGTTTTTTGTCTATTTTTACACCAATCGTTGTCTTGTACTTCTCGGAGAAAATACCTTCGACAAACTGCTTTATGAGGCTTGTTTTACCAACCCCTGTAGGTCCTAAAATACACACTTTTTTCTGTATCACTGAGATGTTTCCTTACTACAGTGCACTGGATAATAATACGTTTAACATAACCGAACGTCCCATTGATGGATTTTGTAACGGCAGCTCTCCTAGACTTACTGGAATGAGAACGCTGCTTTCAACACCGAGCGAGATTAATGAATTAACAACATTTTCAGCTCTCTTTTGGCTCAATTCACGATTTCGTGCACTTGAGCCAGAATTATCGCTGGCGCCCATCACAACAATGCTAACTATTGTATTTGTCTTCTTAGCTACAGACAGGAGCTGCTTTACATCATTTGCTAATATTTCTAACTTTGCTAACTGTACTTCAGAAAGCGCCTCTTGGTTAGTAGCAAAAAGTACACTTTGTGAAGAAACTTTATTAACCCAACGGGTCAGAGCGACTTTTTGAAGCGCGGCATTATCGATTTCATACTCTGCTTTGATACTAAGTGGTGAGGTATCTACCTCTAAACTTGAAACACCAGGGAGGTTATTTATTTTTTGCGTAAGGTTTATGGCTGTGGAGGCAAAAACAACACCCAAGACAATCCACTTATTGTCATTCTGTTTATCGAGGGAAAGGGTTTCGTGCTCGCTCAACGGGTAATCTCGAATGAGTTTTTCTAGCTTGCGTTCTACTATGCTCGGTTTGAGTGAAACAAACGGCTCCTCGCTTACTATAATGCGAGAGTGGTCGATGTCGTTGTCGCTAAACCATTTTTCAATATTATCTGCGGCAGGATCTCGAAGAATTTTAGCGTGTACTTTGCCATTTGAAATGAAAGCATCAGTGACGACTACCCCAGGTGGCGGGGATAGTTCATGCAAGTCGCCTTTCAAAATGCTGAGGGATAATCGCAAAAACGAAAGCGTGCACAACGCTATGAAAACGACAAGAAGGAGAGCTGCGCCAACAAGCCGCTTTGATTTCTTTCCTTCTCCCTCTTTCTTTTCACTAACCAAGCAGTCGGCAAGTATTGTCTCGCAACCATCAAATGCAGCATTGTCGCCTTCATAGTTAATGAGCGGTTGCTGATAAAATCTGTGGAAGTCTTCTAGCGCTTGCTGGAGTTTACCGCGAACTTCTGGAGGGATGCTTCCAGTGACAGCAGCGACGAGCAATGCCTGAGGGCCAATCTTGATAAGCAAGGTAAAATCTTCGGTTTTAATTTCACCCAGTTCGTTTTCTGGTTCATTGCTGCTTACGCCAAAAGCATCAGCAACGAAGTCATTGATGGCAACCAGCATAGATGAGATTAAGTCTGCATCTTTTTCTTTTTCGGGATCTGCGGAAATACTGTGAAGCAGCGTGCCGGTCTCGCGGTGGATAACAAGAAGCTGCTGCACTTGATATTGGTATATTTGAGCGGCGACATACTCGGAATACTTTATTCCTGACTGCCAGGCTTTAAAGCGCCAAGAAATGCTCTTTGGACTAAAGCTGTTTTCAATTAACGCGTTGGTTCGCTCTACAAATTCGACCAGAAAAGCGGACACTGCTTTTCTTACAAGCGCACCGACAAGTGGATAAAGCGTACCAACGATTTTTTCGCTGTTTGCTTCAATAGAGCGATTCAACGACTTTTCAACAAGAGGAACGAGTACTTTATTGACAGAACCATCTTTAGACTCTCGCTCCAACAATGCTTCGGACACCACATTGCTCACGAAACCTTTTGCATCGTGGTCTAATTTTTCTCGAACAAATTTGTCGTCCCGCCCAATAAGTAATTCTCTAACTTTTTCTAGAGAATTGTCCGTAAACTCAGACGGCGGCACCTTATCAGTCATTAATTAATGATCGGTTGCGAGATTGGTAGCCATGGTAGAAAGTAAATTCGCCAGCGTTTTTCTATCGGTTTTACTTTCTGAAAGGTCGCTCGTTACCTGCTGTAATTTTTCTAGCAGCTCTTGATGACGTTTACTAAACAAATTATCTAACGACTCAAGCTCTTTCACCACGTGCGCTTCTAATGCATCGTTGTCATTTTTTGCTGCTGCTTCGGCGATTTCCAGCTCACTTTGTAATTTATCAGTAGTGTTTTGAAGCTGCTCTTGAACGTTACTATGATTGTCGTTCGCACTAGCTAGCTGATTAGATAATTCACTGATCTGGTCATCGATAAGTTTACGAATATCATTAAATTGATTATCAAGGTGCGCGTTCAGCTTCGTAAAACTGTCGTTTACCCGTGACTCTAGGGCAGAAAGATCTGCGCGGAAAGCACGGTTTGTTTGACCAAATAAAATTTCTCTTAGTTGACCAAGTTCGTCCGCTGGTTGAGATGCGCTTTCAGTTTGGGTACCGACCTGCACGTGCTGATCCTTCTGCTTCTTGTCCGCCATAAGATGTCTCCGAGAGGTGCAGTGCTATCGCATACTTACGCCATGGCGCTGCATTCACATTTTTGTATGTGCTAATAATTATGATTATAGCGCTATACAATAGCCCCAATTTGCAAACATTGAAATATGTTAAAAGCATTATATTGACATGTATCGAGCCAAAAGCGGCGCTGTTTCAGTAAGTTGTTATTAGCCTTTCTGTGCGGTCTCCTTGTTTAGCTTGTGCAAAAAAGGGGTATAAGCTGCGGTGGGTTTATGATGCTAACTTGGTCTGCCACGTACTACTATAGTATCTTCTCAAACTCAAATCTTCGTGACTCGTATTGCGGGTGGGGCCTGTCAGTAGAATGCTCTGATCACTAAATAGGCCCAAGTATAAACCCCTACTGAGCATCAACATCACGACGCTTGACCGGCGCGACCTTAAGAGGGGTTAAACGGAAACTGCGTATATCCGTGTTTCCTCCAATTGACTCGACCGAAAGGCCATTCGCGCCAGCGGGAGCAAATACAAGGTTTGAAAGTACAGTTTCGCCGTTATTCACAAACACTTCGATGGAGGTTGTATCAACAATGATATCCAGTTTAACAATGCCATTACGCGCTTTTACCATGGACTTCATAACCTTGCGGTAAACCCCAGGCATCGCCTCGGCGATAGCATCCTTTTCACGTTTAACAAAAACAGTGCTGTCCGAAAAGTTGTATCCAACGATAACGAAGTGCTCACCCTTTTCCTTAAGTCGGAACCGTACCTCTTTGGCGTTTGACGCTGGGTCAAGCTCAACCCTAAGTCGATAGGCATCGGTTGTTGGCTGAGGAAGTGTCACCGTCGATGATGTCGTTACCTTTACATCAGCACGCCTCTCTTCGGCACCTTCTAGCTTATCGAGTGCACCAATTGGCTGCGAAACCAGCTGAGGCTTACCATCAACCGACCGCAGACTGATACGACGAACGATCGAGTTAACCCCACCATGCCATTTATCTGTCGGCAGACTGGTGGCGTAAGCCCAATTATTGAGCCAGCCGATAGCAAAGCGGTAATCAAGTCGTTTTGTGTCGGTTTGACGGGGGTCGTCCCACGTCACTGCGGCGTAAAAGTCTGCGCCAGCGTCTAGCCATTGGGGGTCTTCGCTATCAGCAGCGAAGTGCTCTCCGTCCCAATCACCAGTCCAGTAAAGCGTTCCCGTGGTCTTGCCTTTTTTGAAGCCATTCGCACCGGTTGCTAAAACCCAACGTGTTTTTGCAGGGTTACCATCAAGCGACATACGGAATAAATCAGGACACTCCAAAATCCCGAGATCATTGCGCTCAAAACCAGACTGATAGGCCCAATGCTTTAAATCAGGTGACGTATAAAAGCCAATTTTGTGACCCTCGGCTAGCACCATCAGCCATTCGTTACGAGTGTCATCCCATACAATTTTAGGATCGCGCCAATGCTCAGCACCGGGGTTATCCATAACAGGGTTGCCATTAAATGCTTTAAAACGATAGCCACCGTCGGTAGATACGAAAAGAGACTGGCGCTGCACGCCCTCATGCTGTTGAGTCATGATAGCGATGACAGCGCCAGCACCGAATCCAGCAGTGTTGTTAACGTCAATTACCGCGCTACCGGTCTCGATATCGCCAAGGCCATTTTTGTACTTGTCGATCGCAACGCCATGATCCTGCCAGTGTACAAGATCCGTTGAAGTTGTGTGGTACCACTCAGTACCGTTTCCTTCGGGATAATCGGCATTGTAGAGGTAATAATAGTGCCAGACGCCGTCAATCATAATCGGGCGCTGGGGGTCGTTCATCCAGTGTTTAGCCGGTGTTAGATGCACGGCGGGTCGATAAGGAGCCCAATCCTGCGGGCGCTGAAATGTAGACGATTTTGCAGATATTGGTGGCAATAAGTTGGAGTCCGCTGCAGTTTTAGAACTGTAGACGACGACCAACGCGGCTGCTGAACAGATAATTACGGCCAGCGTGTACATTGCTATATGCCTACTATTGATAAACATTGAAATAGAACGATGATTCATCATTCTCCTTATCGGAGTGTCGTCATGAACAAAAAATAGGAGAGGATACAGCGGCCTATTGCCGCCGTTCCTCCCCTGGTAAGGGCTGGTTAGCCTAATTTATGGATGCTATTTCTTAAGTGGCTTGATCTGCCCGCCAGAATTAACATTGAGGTTTGCTGGGATATCAGCCCAGCCACCCAGTCCATAACCGTCAACGCCGTAGGAATAATCTACTGTTGACGAATCGCCATCAATTTCTATTCTGACCGTAGGTGCCAGCGTGCCGCCACGACGGAAGTCTTCTTTGGTGCCGATAGTGTCAATGAACGACTGGATTAAACCACCGGGCATCACGTAGTGTGAGTACGATTGGAATTGACCAGGATGCTGGTTGTAGTCTGGCGCAAACGGGGTGCCTGGCCAATAGTTAAGGTTCGTCGGGTTACCAAGTACCAACCCAGACCCCTGATTCATTGGCTGATAATCGCTACGGATACCATTGCCAACAAAACCGTACACGCCTTCAGGGCCAGTGATACCTGCTGCATAAGTAGTGCTGTGGCTAATAGTGAATAGGTAGTATTTACCATCCTGCTGGTAGATCTGCGGACGTTCGGTCTGGTCTGTAACACAGTTCGCAGACAGAATCGGTGGCAGGAACTCCCACTCGGTCAGGTCGTCGTTAGTTGCTATTGCTAGACCAACGTTACCGATCTGAAAGGGGGCACCTGATGCATTGACCTGGGTTACTGTCTCGGCATAAGCGTCGCCATCACGGTAGCCAAGGTCTTCCGCGTCACATTGGGCAGTTGCACGATCCATCGCCGAGTTACCCTCAAATACCATATAGGTCTCGCCTGGATGTGCAGGATCTTCAAAGGTAAACGGGTCACGGAAGTTATAGTATGGGTTTTGCTCAGCATTCTGATAGTAAGTGCCGTCAGCCTCAAGCAGAGACTTAACCTCATTGAAGCCGGTGAACCGCACACCATTTTTATTCGCATGTACACGGCCTACGCTTAGCGCAAGTCTAGAGTCGTAAGGCTTGATGTCTGGGCCGCCATTTGGGTCACGGTAAAAGGCAACGTCAGTGAAGAACAACTTAACTTCGCCACTTGGGAAAATACGCGCTGAACCGGACCACTGAGTCTGATGACTGTACGACTGGTCTTCAAAGATTTCTCCGGTCACACCTTCATCAAACACGAGGCCGCCATAGGTCCAACCACCGTCTTTGGGACGCTGTTCAGCAGGGATACCCGCCGGACGGTAGAAGTAACCAATCTTTGCGAAAACGTGGCGATCGTCAAAGCCTAGATTTCGGTCGGCAACCAGCGAAAAAATGATTTCCTGGCCGTTCACACTGTACTGATTTGCGTCGGCGTCAGTAAGAGGCCAAGAATCCCATACCCAGACCTGCTCGTTCGACATGTCGGGGAAGTTCTGTGGGATCTCAGGCATGGTGTATTGTGCAGGCATTGAATTCTGACGTGAGCCAGCCGTCGGATCAGACATGCGTTTTATCTGACGTGCGTCAGCACGGGTCCATTTGGCAGTGAAGTTGCTCTTCGGTGAAAATGCTTCTTGCGTGTGCAGTGTTGGCTCAGGCCCTGGTTGTAGATAAGGATCGGCAACAGCAGCCGTCGCTATACCCATAACCACCCCTAGAACTGAAAGGGCCGTTTTACTTATTTTACGATTCGTCAATGTCATTCTCCTGGATTAATGTGTGCTTTCTGAATGGGATATGCGCAGGCTTTATCGCCCCCTTTTACGCTGAACGACTTCACTTATTCTCGACAACATAACCGTTGTCTTCTCTTATATTCATAAGACTTTTAAAGCGAAAATCCGTTGACGCAAAGGGCTTCGATTACTGTCTGCATTTAGCCCTGAAATACGAACAAATAGTGCTCGAATCACATGCGAAAACAGGAGGAGTGTATACTAAAGTATAATTCAACTTAAACGGTTAAGTTTAATTAAAATATAAAGCCTTGTAATAATTGATTATTTAGAGTTTTTTATAAAAAAATATAAAACTAAATTTATTGATTTTTTAT
>Ga0105235_100473_pt1 | contig 13589 bp, 13 predicted proteins | sample Virmet3819_2500_FD_90059 | JGI IMG/M metagenome (GOLD analysis project Ga0105235, IMG submission 90059) | Marine viral communities from the Southern Atlantic ocean transect to study dissolved organic matter and carbon cycling - metaG 3819_2500 | ecosystem: Environmental > Aquatic > Marine >... | reverse complement strand
CTATAGAGCAATGGGTATACCTGTAGAAATGTTTACAGTAATGTTTGCTTTAGGACGTTTACCAGGTTGGATTGCACAATGGAGAGAAATGCGTTTACGTAAAGAACCAATTGGACGTCCAAGACAAATTTACATAGGTGAAAACCATAGAGAATTTAAATCTATTAACGAAAGATAGAACTAATACAACTTTTAAAACAAGCTTCATAATTATTTATGAAGCTTTTTTATATATTTAATTTATGCTACAATTAAACGTAAAAAACGAAACATCTAGGCTTCGAGCTGTAGTTTTAGGAACCGCAAAAAGTAATGGTCCTACTCCAAAAATAGAAGAAGCTTACGACCCTAAATCTTTAGAACATATTAAAGCAGGAACATATCCAGTTGAAGAAGATATGGTAAAAGAAATGGAAGCTGTCGCAAAAGTTTTTGAAAAATATGATGTAAAAGTATTTAGACCAGAAATAATTGAAAATTGTAACCAAATATTTGCTAGAGATATAGCTTTTGTAATAGACGATGTGTTTGTTAAAGCAAATATTCTTCCAGACCGTGAAAACGAATTAGAAGCAGTACAATATGTAATAGATCAAATAGATCCAAATAAAGTAATACGTCCACCAGAAGAAGCTCATATAGAAGGTGGAGATGTCATGCTTTGGAATGACTATATTTTTATCGGGACTTACAGAGGAGAAGATTATTCAGATTATATAGTTGCAAGAACTAATGAAGCAGGTGTAAATTATATCAAAGAAAAATTTCCTCATAAAAAAGTAAAGAGTTTCGACTTAAATAAATCCCAAACTAACCCTTACGATAATGCGCTGCATTTAGACTGTTGTTTCCAACCCATAGGAACAGACAAAGCAATCTTACATAAAGAAGGGTTTAGAGATGAAACGGAATTTGAATGGTTACTAAATTTCTTCGGAAAAGAAAACTGCTTTATTATTTCTAAAGAAGAAATGTACAATATGAATAGTAACATTTTTTCAATTTCAGAAGATGTTATCATTTCAGAAAAAAACTTTACACGTTTAAATACTTGGCTTAGAGAAAAAGGTTTTACTGTTGAAGAAGTGCCTTATGCCGAAATAGCCAAACAAGAAGGCTTGTTACGTTGTAGTACAATGCCACTAATAAGAGATTAAAATTAAAAAAGCACCTAAATTTAGGTGCTTTTTTAATAGGTATTAAAGACTAAAACCTAATCTTAAAACTTATATTTGGCGTTATTCGTAAAGATTGATTTTCAATTTTTGAAATTTCTCCGTCATTAATAGTATAGTAAGTATTTATAATATTTTTTTGGTTTAAAATATTCCAGATAGAAGCACCTAAAACTGCTTTATTGGTCCATAAGTTAAACTGATATGTTGCCGAAAAATCTGCTCTTAAATAATCATCTAACCGACTATTATTTGGAGAGTTATAATTAATAGTGTTATTGTTTGAGTCTTCATAATTTGGTGTTGTAAAAGGTCTACCAGAATGCCAATTTAAACCTAAAGCTAATTTTAAATCATCTACAGTAAAAGTACCTGCAAAATCAATAACATGAGTTATGTCAAAGTTGTTAGGGAAAGAAGCTCCTTCATTCAAATCCTCAAAAGTGTAATTGTTTTTAGAGTAGCTATAGCTTAACCAAGCTCCAAATTTCTGAAATTGCTTATTTATTAGAAGGTCAATACCTTTAATTTTATAATCACCAATTGTATTTACAAATTGATACTGATTTTGAAAACCTTGACTACGTGTAGTAATACCGTCTACGTGTTTAATAAATGCTTCTGCAGTAACTAGTAATTTATTTTTGTTATAAGATAAACCAAAGCTTGCTTGTTTGCTTTTTACAACCGGAATTGTTGTGTTGTTTGCTAGTACCCAACGACGTTTTTCTATACCTAAAAAGTCTTTTTGTAAATCTATAATTTGAGTGGTGCTTTGACTTTTATATTCAGCAGAAAGTTCTGCTCTAAAATAATTTAAAAACCTCTGGTTTATGTGTAATCTAGGTTCAACTAGATGTAAATTAAATTTTTTAAAATAGTTATCTCTAACTCCTAATCTAGCCGAAGTATTTTTATTTTTAGATTGAAATTGAGCTTCTAGAAACCCAGAATACGTCCTAATAACACGTTTAATATAACTTTTAAATACAGGGTTATTAACATCTTCTAGGTTACTTATTCCTACTTCTGTAAATTGGAAACCTCCATTAATATTAACAGTAGGACTTAAGTTATAATTAACATGTAACTTTAAACCTCCATCAATTACTTCATTTTCCTGAATGAGGCGTTGATTATTTAAAACATCAAAGTTAGTAGCATCCAAGTCGTAATTAGAATAATAGATTTGCGCAAAGGAATTAAGCCTCTTATTCCATTGACGAGAATAAGTTATTCCAGCAGCTATGTTATGTTGTTTTAATTGACTGTTAGAAGTTTCGTTGGTTGTATTAATTGTTGCTTCTTCATTATAATCTAAAGCGTTATAAATATTTAAAAAGTTGAATCTTATTTTATCATTTTCAGTTAAATCATAAAGAAATTTTACAGCAGTATCATAAAAGTAAAAATGTTCATCTTTAGAAACTGCAGCATCTTCTGTATTAGTCAAATCGGTATCTTGAAAAACTCGGTCAAAATAGTTGTTATAAGTTGGTGTGTCTAAAACATCTGTTACAGATCGTCTTGCTGCAATTTGAATTTCAGTCTTTTTGCCTAACGGAATTTTAGCATATCCGTCTGCACTAATCAAATTAAGTCCCATACCAATATTGCTGTCAGAACTTATTTTGTCTGATAGTTGCATATCTACAATGCTTGATATACCATCGCCATATTTGGCATTACTCCCGTTTTTAACCACAGAAATCTTATGTGTTAATTGCGGATTAAAAGCCGAAATCAATCCAAAAAAATGTCCAGATTGGTACATTTTAATTCCATCATAAAGAAATAAGTTTTGGTCATGTGTACCACCTCTAACATTAATGTTTGATACAGTTTCGTCTACGCTTAAAACACCAGGTAAAGCTTGTATAGTTTGTAACACATCGGCTTCTATTAAACCTGGTAAAATTCCAAATTGTTTTGGTTTTATACTGATGCTTCCGGTGTTGCTTTTAGATATACCAGACGTTAAATATTTTGTAATTGTAACTTCTTCTAACTGTTGGACAGATGTGTATTCTTCTTTATCATGCTTAACTATGGTATAAAATTGTTGATCAATTTTGTTAAACTGAAGATTGGTTTTTAAAGAAATTTCATTTAAAATATGATCTAAAGATTTTTCTGTAGAAATGTCTATTAATAGTTTTTTTACATCTTTATCTGCGTAAGAAAAACTTACTTTATGCTTAGCTTCAATTAAGGATAAAACTTCTGTTAGTGATCGTTTTTGGTTTTGAGAAAAACCATTAAACAAACACAAAAAATATATGATTATATAAGAATAAGTTTTAAGCTTGTTACTCACGCTTTAATATTATGGTTTGATTAGATTTTTTGTAAGTAAGTTGTAAAGGTTGTGTTATTGATTTAAGAGCCAAGTCAAGATTTTTATGCGTAAATCTACCTGTAAATAATAAATCGGTATTAATGTTTTTAGCTTCAACTTTTACGTTGTACTGTCTTTCAAATTCGGCAATAACTTCTTTTAAGGGTAAACTTTTAAATGCACTTGTATTAGATAACCATAGTGGTTTGCTATAATCAGTTTTGTTATTAATAACCAAATCGTTTAATACTAAAAACGACTCGCCTGGTTTGATTTTGGTTTTGTTATTTTTATAAGTGACTTGCACTAAACCTTCGTAGCACGTTACTTCAAAAAAGTTATTACGCTGTTTTACATTAAACTCAGTACCTAAAACTGTTACTGTACCAGTTGTAGTGTTTACGTTAAATGAGCTTCCTTTTTCAACATCAAAAAAGGCTTCCCCTTTAAGGGTTATATTTCTGTTGTTTTTCCAGTCGCTTTTATTAAATGTTATGCTTGATAAAGCATTTAAATTTATTTTGGAATTATCTGGTAAGTCTATAGCAATTTTTTCTGAAAAATCTGTTGTAAATGTAGTGTCTAAAGTTGTGGTATAATAATAGGCGCCAAAACATAGCACTAAAATAGCAGCAATTTTTAACACTGGTTGTAGCCAATTTGTTTTGCTCTGTTTTTTTGTTTCTATTTTATGTAGTACCATTTTTAGGGCTTCATCTTCATTAAATTCAGTAGCTTTAAAACCTTTAGCGTAGTTAGATAACTTGGTAAGTGCTTCGTAATCTTCAAGCGCTTTAAAAGCTTCTAACTCTTTAGGTGTTAAACTGTTGTCTAGCCATTTTTTTATTAAATATTCTTTTTCCATAAATTTCACTTCAATAATATAACAAGTTGGATTTTAAAATTCCTACCTTCACTTTAATCTTTTTAATTAATAATCTTATAAACCTTCTATTTCTTTTCTTAGTTTTTTTAAAGCTCCATAAATACGTTTTTCTACTGCTTTTGTACTTATATCTAAAATTTCAGCAATCTCTTTAAAGCGTTTACCTTCTGTACGATTCATCAAGAAAGCGACACGTTCGGCTTCGGTAAGATTTGCAATAGCGTTTTCTAATTTTTTTCGGTATTGATTTTCTTCCATTAAAAATTCAGGACTTTCATTGCTATGCTCTTTCGGTTTATTTTTTTGATGTTTTAAAACTACTTTTTGGTGTGCAACCTCGTTAAGCATTAAGTTATTAGCAATAGTGTAGACGTAACTTTTTGCTTTATTTGGTGGTACTTTTTTACAGTTTTCCCATAGTTTAATAAAAGCGTCTTGAACTTTATCTTGCGGGTTTAATCGTTCTCCAAACTTATAATATAAAAAGTCATGTAAATTTTTAGAATGCTTTTTAAAGAAGACTTTAAATAAATTTTGATTGCAAATATTTTTATGTAAATCTTCAGACATTAGATTGGTTATTAGTGATTTCTCAAAAAAAGAAAAATTTTTTAGAAACCCAAGGTAGGAATTTTTTAAACATATCTGTTTTATAATTGAAGCATGGGAAAAACAAGCTTTGAAAAGAAAATATCAATTAAAAAACTACAATTATGAAATCGACCATTAATTTTTTTAAACTAAAACACTTTGTTTACTTGTCGTTTTTAGCATTAATGCTAACAATGTCTTGTCAAAACGAAGAAACCGAAATTATCAATCCTTCAAATGAAGATATAATTGAAGGCGACTCAACAGCTGCTAACTTAATGTTAAGAATGGCTTCTAATGATGGGTCTGAAGATAATATAATAGATTATGCCAACTGTTTAGAAGTTGTGTTGCCTGTAACTGTTACAGCAAATGGTGTTACAATTACAATACAAAGTGTAGCAGATTATAGTCAATTAGAAAATATTTTAGATGCTTTTACTAATGATGATGATCAGGTAAATATCACATTTCCAATTACTGTGACTTTAAACAATTATACAGAAATTCAAATTACTAGTCAACAAGAATTAGAAGAGTTAATTGACGATTGTTTAGGAGAAAACGAAGATGATGATGATATAGAATGTATTGACTTTGTATATCCAGTATCCTTTTCAATTTATAATACAGACTTTCAGGTTATCAATACAGTGACAATAAATAACGACGAAGCTTTATATAACTTTTTAGAAGATTTAGACGGACCAATTTTAGCAAGTTTAGATTTTCCTGTAACGTTAATAACCGCTTCAGGAAACACTGTAATAGTAAATAATAATCAAGAATTGGAAGTAGCAATTAGCGATGCAGATGGTACATGCGACGAAGATGATGATTACGATTGGAATGATGATGACGATAATTGTACTGAAGAAAATATTGAACTAAACCTAAAAGAATGTTTATGGGATATTTCAAATTATGATAATTCTAACTTATTTAGCGATTATTATATAGACTTTAATGTAAATTATGAGTTTACTGTTTTAAACGAAGCTGGTAATATAATTCATGATGGTAGCTGGTCAGTAACTCAGGACGGAGCAATCATAACTTTAAATTTTACAACAGATTGGGAAGACTTAGCAGGAGATTGGACCATTATTAATTGTGATGACAATGACGAATACAACTTAGATAATGGTCAAATCACAATGCAAATAGAACAAGACTGCACAGTAAACAATAATAATTTTGATTGTTTTGAAAGCTTTGATGCAGAAATTGTTAAGTGTGATGAAAACTTAGACGGATTTGAAGTTTTTGATTTAACTGTAGCTTTTTCTAACTGTGCAGATCCATCAACGTTTTATTTAACTTATCATATGTCATTGATGGATGCTGAAACAGGTGTTAATGCGTTACCAAACCCAGAAGCTTATACAAATACATCATCACCAGAGACTATTTATGTTAGAGCAGAGTTATTAAGTAATGGAAATTTTGAAGTATTCGAAATCAATTTAATCTTAGAAGACTGTAGTTTAAATTGCTTAACATCAGATGTAAACACGTATTTACAAACCTGTGTGTGGAATGTTGTTAACCTTAATGGTAGTGATAATCTATTCAATTTCAATTTAACTTTTGAAGATAATGCTGATATAGCAATTACAGATACAGATAATGGTAATTCTTACAATGGATATTGGAATGTTACAGAAGAAACTTCTGGCGAAATTATTTTAGAATTAGCCAATATTTCAGGTCCAAATATTCAAGCAATATCAGATTATTGGAGCTTGATTGAGTGTGATTCAGACAGATTAAAATTTGAAAATGAAAGCGGAGAATATCTAATTTTAGAACAATTACCATGTTATTCAGAAACAGATTTATTTAATGCAATAACCGAGTGCGATTGGACTGTATATAGCTACATTAATGCAGGTGTAGACCAAACAAGTACGTATGCTGGACAAACATTCACTTTTAATGAAAATGAATTTGTTTATGCAGTAGAAGGCGAAACGGTAAATTACGGAAGCTTAACAGCAGAAAATACAGCTAGCGATCAATTAGTAGTATTATTTGCAATGCAAGGAACATCTTCAGGATTAGGCGGTTATTACACAGTAACAAGTATAACAGACGATTATATTATTTTTTCAGCAAATGGAACAACTTTAAAGCTAGAAAAAGAATGTAATAACACCACAGATGGAGATGTTTATCAGATACAAAACTGGTTATATGATGGTGTTTGGCAAATTACATACTCTACTATGGAAGGTGTAGATAACACATCAGATTACTCAGGGATAACTTTTAATTTTTCTACAGGAGCAAACATTCAAGCAAATAATGCAGGTACTATAACTAATCTACAAGGCGAAGTGGTTAGAGACGAAAACAGTAATTTAAGGTACGTAATTAACTACTTAGGGATTTTTCCTTACTGGCAAATGGATGACGATTGGTACATAACAGAAGTAGATAACAGTCGTTTAGAGTTGCATCAAGTTAACGATGATAATAACAATGATTTTGTATTAGTTTTTGAAAAAATATAATAACTTTAAATAAATCAAATTAATTAATCTAAACACTATCATTATGAAAACATCATTTAAATTCGGATTACTTTTATTGCTATCGTTTTCATTGATGTCGTCAATGTGCTCAGACGATGACGATGATAACTCGCAAAGTAATAACAATGCACAGACCATTCAGGCAGTAACAACCGAAGCACAAAGCGGAGATTGGATTATTACATACTTCTATGATACAGATCAAGAAGAAACTAATAATTTTACAGGTTACACTTTTACATTTGGAGCTAATAACGAGTTAACAGCTACTAACGGAACCAATAATTACACAGGAAGTTGGTCGGTAACAGATAGTAACAGTAACGATGATAGCCCAAGTGATGTAGATTTTAATATTAACTTTTCTTCACCACCAAATTTTGAAGATTTAAGTGATGATTGGGATATTGTTACTCATTCTTCAACTAAGATAGAGTTAATTGATGTTAGCGGTGGTAATGGTGGTACAGATTACTTAACTTTTGAAAAGCAATAAAATTTGTCCCATAATTGATTAATTAGAAAAAAGACTGTCTGAAAAAGACAGTCTTTTTTTATTCAATTAAATCACATTAAGACTTTACAAATACGCTACAAATTGCTATTTTTGTGCTTCTTAAAAAAATAGGAAAATTATGTTTAATAATTTAAGTGAAAAGTTAGATAAAGCGTTACACGTATTAAAAGGTCATGGTAGCATTACAGAAGTAAACGTTGCAGAGACTTTAAAAGAAGTAAGACGTGCGCTTTTAGATGCCGATGTTAACTATAAAATTGCAAAAGATTTTACTAAAACAGTAAAAGAAAAAGCACTTGGTCAAGACGTATTAACAACGTTACAACCAGGACAGTTAATGGTTAAAATCGTTAAAGACGAGTTAACCGAACTTATGGGTGGTGATGCAGAAGGTATTAATATGTCTGGTACGCCAACTGTAATTTTAATGTCTGGTTTACAAGGTTCTGGTAAAACAACTTTTTCGGGTAAACTAGCTAATTACTTAAAAAACAAAAAAACAAAAAAACCTTTATTAGTAGCTTGTGATGTGTATCGACCAGCAGCGGTAGACCAATTACATGTAGTTGGTGATCAAATAAAGGTAGATGTTTATAGTGATAAAGGTAACACAGATCCAGTAGCAATTGCTCAAGCAGGTATTGCGCATGCAAAAGCAAATGGACATAATGTGGTAATTATAGATACCGCTGGTCGTTTGGCTGTAGATGAAGCAATGATGACCGAAATCTCTAACATTCATAAAGCCATTCAACCACAAGAAACACTTTTTGTTGTAGACTCTATGACAGGTCAAGATGCTGTAAATACAGCAAAAGCCTTCAACGATGTCTTAAATTTTGATGGTGTAATTTTAACAAAATTAGATGGTGATACGCGTGGTGGAGCCGCAATTTCTATTAAATCTGTAGTAAATAAACCAATCAAGTTTATTGGTACAGGTGAAAAAATGGAAGCGATAGATGTGTTTTATCCTTCACGTATGGCAGATCGTATCCTTGGTATGGGAGACGTTGTGTCTTTAGTAGAAAGAGCGCAAGAGCAGTTTGACGAGCAAGAAGCAAGAAAATTACAGAAGAAAATCGCTAAAAATCAATTTGGTTTTGACGATTTCTTAAAGCAAATCCAGCAAATCAAAAAGATGGGTAACATGAAAGACCTTATAGGAATGATACCAGGTGCTGGAAAAATGATGAAAAATATAGATATAGATGATGATGCTTTTAAAGGTATAGAAGCAATAATTCACTCTATGACTCCAAAAGAAAGAGCCAATCCTTCAATTATAAATGCAAGTAGAAAGAAACGTATCGGAAAAGGTTCTGGTACATCTGTGCAAGAGGTTAACCAGTTATTAAAACAGTTTGACCAAATGAGCAAAATGATGAAAATGATGCAAGGTGGCGGCGGAAAACGCATGATGCAAGCTATGAAAAACATGAGGTAACCTCATGTTTTTTTGTTTATAAACCATTTATTGACCAACCCAATTAATCCTTTAAAAAATGACAATCCTAGACGGTAAAAAAGTTAGTAACGACATTAAAGACGAAATAAAAGCTGAAGTTGACAAAATGAAGGCTAATGGCGAAAAAGTGCCACATTTAGCAGCAGTTATTGTTGGTAACGACGGCGCAAGTTTAACTTACGTAGGAAGTAAAGTAAGAGCTTGTGAACGTGTTGGTTTTGAGTCTACAATGGTGCGTTTATCTAGCACAACTAGTGAAGTAGAGCTATTAGATAAAATAGACGAGCTTAATAAAAATGAAGATATTGATGGGTTTATTATTCAATTACCTTTACCAGATCAAATAGATACACAAAAGGTCTTAATGGCGGTAAACCCTAACAAAGATGTAGATGGTTTTCATCCTGAAAACTTCGGAAAAATGGCTTTAGACATGTCTACCTTTATTCCAGCTACACCTTTTGGTATTTTAGAGTTGTTAGAGCGTTACAATGTAAAAACAGACGGAAAACATACCGTAATTATCGGTCGTTCTCATATTGTTGGAAGACCTATGAGTATTTTAATGGGACGTAAAGGTTTCCCCGGTAATTCAACCGTAACCCTTACACATAGCCATACCAAAAACATTACTCAAATTACAAGCCAAGCAGATATTATTATTTCGGCATTAGGTGTACCAAACTTTTTAAAAGCCGAAATGGTTAAAGATGACGCAGTAATCATTGATGTAGGTATTACACGTGTTCCTGATGAAAATCATCCAAAAGGCTACGTTATTACAGGAGATGTAGATTATGAACACGTTAGTAAAAAAGCAAGTTTTATTACACCGGTTCCTGGTGGCGTTGGTCCTATGACAATTGCAATGCTCCTTAAAAACACATTGTTAGCAAGAGATCGTCACAGAAAAGCAAAATCTTAATAAAAAATAAATGTCTATTTTTAAAACCTGAATTCAATTCAGGTTTTTTTATGCTTTTATCTCAACGTGTCTTATTTGGAAGTTTTGAGCATCTTCTACCAATCGCTTTAGCTATAATTTTAACTATTTTGCTAATCAGGTTTTCTTTGAATCAAGAAGAAACAGTTCAGTATAAAATATTTAAATATTTAGGTGTTTTTGTGTCTGGTTTTATGCTAATTTTTCATCTGTACCAAATAGGTTTTGAGGATTATAATATTACTGCAGATTTACCTTTGTTTTTGTGCAGTTTTATGGCGTTGTTCATTTTTGTTTTTACAACATCAAGAAAATACTGGTTGTTTGAGATTTTATTATTTTGGATAATTTTAGGAACATCGCAAGGTGTTATCACACCAGATATAGAAGTTGGTTTCCCATCTTTTGATTATTTTAGATATTGGATTGTTCACTTAGGGTTACTAACCATAATTAGTTATTCAATAGTAGTTTTAAAGATGAAACCAAAACTAAAAAGCGTTTTTAAATCCTTTTTAGTTTTACAACTTTATATGATTGTTTTAATGGTTGTAAACTATCTTTTAGAAGCCAATTATTCTTATTTAAATGAAAAACCAATCTCAGGATCTGTGTTAGATTACCTAGGAGATTGGCCTTATTATATTATTAAAGTGCAGTTACTTTTAGTGCCAGCTTTTATGTTAATTTACTTGCCTTTTTTCTTTTTAAAAAAAAGGAAAAACTAAATTAATTTTTGCGTCTGTTTCTAGATTGTTTTGCTTGAAACGTTTTTGTAGAATCTTCTAAAAGTGTGTTTAAAGTTTTGATTTCTTCTTTAGTAAATTCTCTATACTTTCCAGCAGGTACATCTAGTTTTATGTTCATTATTCTAACACGTTTTAGGGTTTGTACTTCGTAACCTAAATACTCGCACATACGTCTAATTTGACGATTTAAACCTTGTGTTAAAATAATATTGAAAGTATGACTATCTAACTTTTTAACCTTACATTTTTTTGTGGTTTTACCTAATTCTTCTAAAGGTATTCCGTTTGACATTCGGTTTATAAATGTTTGAGAAATAGGTTTGTCTACGGTAACCACATATTCTTTTTCGTGATTGTTGCTAGCGCGAAGTATTTTGTTAACGATGTCACCATCATCAGTTAAAAAAATTAACCCTTCACTAGGTTTGTCCAAACGACCAATAGGGAAGATGCGTTTAGGGTAATTAATAAAGTCTATAATATTGTCTTTTTCAACTCTGGTATCTGTAGTACAAACAATACCAACAGGTTTATTAAATGCTAAATAAACAAAACTGTCTTTGTCATTTTTTATAACCTCACCATCTACAGCAACAATATCATTTGGGGCTACTTTTGTACCCATTTCTGGCACAACACCATTAATTGTTACACGACCAGCATCAATAAGTTTGTCTGCTTCACGACGAGAGCAGTAACCAGCTTCGCTAAGATATTTATTAAGTCTTGTTAATTGTTCTTCCAAAATTAGCTGTTTATAAAGTTTAAAATTTCGTCGTCAATGCTATCATGTTTTAAGCTATGACCCAAACCTTCTGTAGTTTTTAAAGTTGAATTTTTATAATGTTTTGCTATTAATTCAGCTTCATCATAATTTATAATTCTGTCTGATTTATCATGGATAATTAATCCTTCTGCTTTTATTTCTTTTGAAAAATTGGCAGAAGAGAAAAATGCAGGTTCTTTATCGTATCTATCAACTACCAAGCGGTTTAATCCATTTTCAATCTTTCTATTGTAGCTTAACATGTTTACATAGTTTTTGAAAATTTTTGTAAACTCTGATGGTGCGCCAAGTAATACCAATTTTTCGATGCTTTTTAATTGATATTTGTATTGAAAAAATACTGTAGACATACCACCAACCGAGTGTCCAACAATAACTTTTGGTTGATAATGTGACGCCACAACATTTATAAACTCAGAATATAAAATAGCATTAAATTGAGTGCCACTAGATTGTCCATGTGCAGGCGCATCTAAAGCAATAATATTATGGCCATCTTTATGTAATTTAGTAATTAAAGATTTCCATCGGTAAGTGTTACTTTCCCAACCATGTGCCAATAAAATGGTTTGCTTTTCACCTTTCCATTGATAGGTTTGTATGGTGTAATCTTCATATTTTAAAGTAGATTGCTCTGCTTTTTCTAAAAAGTTTTTATGCGTCTGGTTTAAACGACCTTTGCGTGGCGTAGCAAATAAATTTAATGCTTTTGTACTAGCATATTTTGGTGCTATGTAGCTAATGGTATTTAGCGATGTGCCAATTATTTTTGGCAAAGCTTTTTTGATTATTTTTTTCATTTTTATTGGTCTTCTCTGTGCACTAAATCCATTGAAAACGCTGGTGTACAAATAGAAAGATACTCACAAGCTACTGTAAAAGGGTTAGAGTATTGTACTCTTGTGTTTTTTTCGATTTTAATAGATTGTCCAGCTTCTAAAACTACCGTTTCATCTTCAATAATAAATTGCTTTTTACCTTTTATAATATACGTAAATTCATCAAATTCTGGTGTTTGAAAAGGTTCTGACCAACCAGCAGGTGCAATCATATGCGCAATGCTAATATCTTTATTTCCATCTGTAGCTTGCCCAAAATGTTCTTCTATTAACTTTCCGTCAGTTGTTGGTACAACAAAAGGACTATTTTGTATGGTATATTTTTTCATTGTTCAGTAGCTTTTTCATAGGTTTTCAATATGCTTTCTAGAGCGTTATAATCTTCAATTGTAAGAAAAGATTTTTCTATTCTAAAATCATTTTGTTGATCAGAAATTAATCGCATTCCGTGTTGGTTTCGGTTAATTCTTTTCAAATCATTTAAATTAAAAGATTTGCTAAAAATACCTTTAGTTTTAATAATGTTGTTATCTATTTGATAGATTATTCCTTTGTCAAAAAAATATGCCAAAACATAAAAAACAACTAATGGAATACCAAGATATTTATACCATATAGAGTTTTTACTGTCATAATAAAACATGGCAATAGAGTAAATAATCCATAAAACAGCAGCAATAAGATTTGCTTTTTTCTTTTTTGAATTTTTAAACTCGATAACACTCATTAATTACTTGTTTAATATTTTTACTAAATACT
>Ga0105235_100464_pt1 | contig 13685 bp, 12 predicted proteins | sample Virmet3819_2500_FD_90059 | JGI IMG/M metagenome (GOLD analysis project Ga0105235, IMG submission 90059) | Marine viral communities from the Southern Atlantic ocean transect to study dissolved organic matter and carbon cycling - metaG 3819_2500 | ecosystem: Environmental > Aquatic > Marine >... | reverse complement strand
TTATAATTGTTTACCTCATAGGTTTTGTGGCTATGGGCTATTTCTTCAAAGAAAATAAAGATTCTAAAGATTATTTTTTAGGAGGAAAAAGCTTAGGTTGGTTTCCGCTAAGTTTATCAACTATGGCAACCCAATTATCTGCCATTAGCTTTATTTCAGCACCAGCTTTTGTTGGTTTAAAAGCTAACGGAGGATTAAAATGGCTAACCTTTGAGTTTGGTGTTCCTCTAGCTATGATTGGTATAATGTTTTTCATAATTCCACCTTTATACAAATCTGGTATTGTTAGTATTTATGAATATTTAGAACGTCGCTTTTCTAAATCAACTCGAAAATTAATTAGTGTTGTTTTTCAAATTAGTAGAGCTTTAGGAACAGGTGTAATGGTATTTACTATGGCGTTAATTATACAAGCTGTAGTAGGTATAAGTTTTCATTGGACGTTAATTATTATAAGTATTGTAACACTTATCTATTCGTATCAAGGTGGTATGAAAGCTGTTGTTTGGGGCGACGCAATACAAATGATAATTCTGTTTTCAGGATTAATAATTTGCCTTATTGTTGGTTATTCTTTAATGGAAGATACCGGAACATTTACAGGCTTTAATTCCGAAAGATTACAGGTGATAGACCTGTCTAATTTAGGAATTTTCCAAGGTGAAGAATATGGCTTTTGGCCAATGCTTTTAGGTGGTTTGTTTTTGTATTTATCGTACTACGGTACAGACCAAACCCAAGCGCAACGCTTATTATCTGCAAAAGATGAGGGTACAATTAGAAAACTTTTAATGGCTAATGGACTGCTAAGATTTCCTGTAGTATTGGTGTACTGTATTATGGGATTAATTATTGGCTATTTAGTTAGTAATATTCCAGAGTTTTACCAAAGCATACAAGAAACAACGCGTGTGCATTATCCTGCAGAATACGCAGCTTCTGGTATAAAACCAGATTTAATGATGCCTGTATTTATTACCAAATATTTGCCAAACGGACTAATCGGTATTTTAATGGTTGGTATCTTATCCGCAGCAATGTCTTCGTTAAGTTCTACCATTAATTCGTTAAGTGCTGTAACTATCGAAGATTTTTTTAATAGCGGAAAAAACAAGCTGTCCGAAAAACGCTATATGGTGTTATCTAAAGGACTTGTTGTTTTTTGGGGTGTAGTTTGTATACTTGCAGCATATCTTTTTGGTAATAGCCAAAGCACAGTTATAGAGCTTATTAATGCTATTACATCCTTGTTTTATGGGCCAATATTAGCCGCTTTTGTTATTGCAATATTCTTAAAAAAAGTTAATCATATTGGTATGAATGCTGCCATTATAACATCGGTAGCAGTTAACCTTATTTTTAAATACTTACCAGAGTTAGTGTACTTTTTTACACAAGGTCAGTTTTATTCGGGTCAAGGTTCTATTCATTTAGCATTAGCAGATTTAGGATATAATAATGTGCCAGATATTTTTTGGATTTGGTACAATCTTACAGGATTTATAATAGCAATTTTAGTAGCTGTTTTAGTGAGTAAATTAACCCATAAAATACCTGCAAAACAAATAGAGATGGACTATAAAGTTAGCTTTAAAGACCTATTTAAAAAGGAAAGTATTATACTAATTTCATTCTTTGTTTTTATACTTGTAATAAGTTCATTTTTACCTAACATTTTAAGCTAAAATATGAAAATTGTATTAGCACCAGACAAGTATAAAGGCTCATTAACAGGCTTAGAGTTTTGTAACATCGTAGCGCCAATTTTAAAGCAAACCGTCAATGCAGACGTTATTAACGTACCATTAGCAGATGGAGGAGATGGTACTATTGAAGTTGTTAATTATTACCTTAACGGAAACAATATAGAAGTTGAAGTTAATAATCCGGTATTTAATAAGATAAAGGCAAACTATCTATACGCCGAAGAGTCTAAAACAGCTTTTATAGAAATGGCTGAAGCATCAGGTTTAAAGCTTTTAAAACCAGAAGAGCAAAATTGTATGAATACCACAACCTTTGGTACCGGACAATTAATTCTCGATGCGATTAATAAAGGTGCAAAACACATCATTTTAGGAATTGGTGGAAGTGCTACAAACGATTGCGGAATTGGTATGGCAACCGCTTTAGGATATCGTTTTTTAGATGAAACTAATAACCAAGTGAAGCCAATTGGTAGCGAGCTAATTAATATTAAATCTATTGATGATACGCATGTAGATTCACAATTAAAATCAGTTAGCATACAAATAGCATGCGATGTCACTAATCCGCTTTTTGGTACAAATGGTGCAGCGCATGTATATGCAAAACAAAAAGGTGCTTCAAAAAATGATATTGAATTTTTAGATCAAGGTCTTCAAAGTTTTTCAAAAGTTTTAGACGCTCATTTCAATACAAATGTTCAAGACATTTCTGGAGCAGGAGCAGCTGGCGGAATGGGTGCAGGTTGCGTTACTTTTTTAAACGGAACACTATCACCAGGAATAGAATTAGTAAAACAAATAGCCGATTTTGATAATAAAATAAAAAACGCAGATTGGATTATTACAGGAGAAGGCAAGCTAGATAGTCAAACACTTTCTGGTAAAGCAATAGATGGTATTTTAAAATCTGCAAAACCACAAGGGATTAAAGTTGCAACATTTTGTGGTAGTGTAGATTTAAGTCAAGAGGCACTTCAAAAAATAGGCATACAATACAGCGCATCCATTATGGATAAAGCAAAAAACTTTGAAGATGCTTTAGCAAATACAGAGACTTATTTAAATCAAATCACTAAAGATTTTATACTTAAATCAAAATTATAAAGGGTAGATTAATTTTTAGGCTTAGATAGTATTGCATAAACCTGTACACCAAGACCAATAATAACCAATGTTGGTGCTAGTCTAATGCGTCTCCAACTAAAAATTTCTGGGTTAAACACATTAGGGTCATCACTTCCACCGCCAGACATAAGTATAAATCCAAGTGCCATAAGTGCAAGACCTATAAACATAAACTTATAATTGTGTTTTTTAAAAACCAATTCGGTTTTAAGATTGTTTTTGTTCTTGTTTTTACTTTCGCCCACGATGATTTATTATTTATAAGACAAATTTAAACTTTTTAAATTAATCATATATATGTTTAATGGTATGTTTTTTTGGACTTACCTTTTCTACTTGTGCTACTTTATTATTAGCTTCTGGTTTTGCTTTGGCAATGTAAATTACAATTGCTATAAGACCTATCAATACAAACGTTACTCTTTTCATAACCGTTAATTTTAGGGATTAATTAAATTTGTTAATGTAATGGTATGGTCAGATTTACTTAGTTTTTTGGTTAAGTAAATATAACGTGCTATTATGTGAAGTATTGTTAACGCTAACGTTAAAAGCTGTTAAAGTTGTTTAATACAACTGGTCAGTTTTTAAATTTAAAAAACGTTGTGTAGCAAAATGTGTACTTATCCAAGTGATAATAATCCCTAATAGGAAAACGGCTAAAAATAAACCACCAATTAAGACTAAACTTTGTCTAAGTGCTAATTCTGGAAACATTTTATCTACGTAGTAAACAACAAAACCAAGTCCTATTAATGCTACAACAGCACCAAGAATACCAAGTTTTATGCTTTTCCATACAAAAGGTCTGCGTATAAAGCTTTTTGTAGCACCAACCATTTGCATGGTTTTAATAGTAAATCGTTTAGAGTAAACAGATAATCTAATAGAACTATTAATTAAAAGTACAGCAATTAAAGTGAAGATAGCACTAAGTAACAACACCCAAAAGCTTATTTTTTTAACGTTGCTATTAATAAGTTCAACAAGACTTTCGTCGTATTTAACTTCGTCTACAAAGCTTTTTTCTTGTGCTAAAGCAGTTAATTCTTCTAATTTTTCATTAGTTAAAAAATCGGCTTTCAACTTTACATCAATACTATTTTGTAAAGGATTATAACCCACAAGATCCATAAAATCGTCTCCAAATTCAGATTTCATTGCTTCTGCAGCGTCGTCTTTAGATACAAAATCGGTTGTTTTTACATAGTCTGCAAGCGCTAGACTTTTTTCAAGTTGTTTAATTTCTACATCTTTAGCAGTGTCTTTTAAATACACTGTGACGTTTACGTTTTCTTTCATAAAATCGGTTACTTTTTTCGCGTTAAGCAATAAAAAGCCAACAATTCCTAATAGAAAAAGTACTAAAGCGATGCTAATTACAACTGAAAAATAAGACGAAATTAAACGTCTTTTTTGATATCTGTCAAAAGATGAACTCATAAAACGATGTTAGATTATACCGTAAAAATATAAATATTTTGGATTGCTTAATGTTTACAACGTTTAAACTTTCAACATTGTTATAATAAGTTTAAATTTGCCCTTTTATAAGCCGAAAAACAACAAGATGCAATACGATTTTAAAAAGATAGAAGACCATTGGCAACAGTATTGGGCCAAAAACGAAACTTTTAAAGCCGAAAACAACAGCGAAAAACCTAAATATTACGTGTTAGACATGTTTCCTTATCCATCTGGAGCAGGATTACATGTTGGACATCCGTTAGGGTATATTGCTAGTGATATTTATGCGCGCTACAAACGTCATAAAGGCTTTAATGTATTGCATCCGCAAGGTTATGATAGCTTTGGCTTACCGGCAGAACAGTATGCTATCCAAACAGGACAACATCCTGCAATTACAACAAAAACCAACATTGCTACTTATAGAAAACAGTTAGACAAAATTGGATTTTCTTTTGATTGGAGTAGAGAAGTACGCACTAGTAATCCAGAATATTACAAATGGACGCAGTGGATTTTCATTCAACTGTTCAACTCTTGGTATAATATAGATTCAGATAAAGCTGAAGACATTTCAACATTAGAAACGCTTTTTTCCTCTGAAGGAAATACAAACGTAAACGCTGTTTGTGATGAAGATGTTGAAACGTTTTCTGCTGAACAATGGAATGCTTTTGATTCTAAAAAACAACAAGAAATATTACTTCAATATAGATTAACGTATTTAGCAGAAACTGAAGTTAACTGGTGTCCTGCATTAGGAACTGTTTTAGCTAACGACGAGATTGTAAATGGCGTGTCAGAACGTGGCGGTCATCCTGTAGTGCGTAAAAAAATGACACAATGGTCTATGCGTATTTCGGCGTATGCAGAGCGATTATTACAAGGTTTAGATAGCATCGATTGGACTGATGCGTTAAAAGAAAGTCAGCGTAACTGGATTGGTAAATCAGTTGGAGCATCTGTAACTTTTAACGTAAAAGATCATAACGAAACCATCGAAGTTTTCACGACAAGACCAGATACTATTTTTGGCGTAAGTTTTATGACCTTAGCGCCAGAGCACGATTTGGTTTCAAAAATTACAACATCAGAACAAAAAGATGAGGTAAATGCCTACATCGAAGCAACTGCAAAACGTAGCGAACGCGATCGTATGGCAGATGTAAAAACCATTTCTGGTGCATTTACAGGCGCGTATGCAGAGCATCCGTTTACTAAAGAGCCAATCCCAATTTGGATTGGCGATTACGTACTTGCTAGCTACGGTACAGGAGCAGTAATGGCTGTACCTTGTGGCGACCAACGTGATTACGATTTTGCTAAACATTTTAATATTGAAATCCCAAATATTTTTGAAGGTGTAGATATAAGCGAAGCAGCGTTTGCAGATAAAGAAAAAACCGTGATTGCTAATAGCGATTTCCTTAACGGAATGAACTACAAAAAAGCAACCAAACGTGCTATTTTTGAGTTAGAACAAATTGGACAAGGACAAGGAAAAACCAACTACCGTTTACGCGACGCTGTATTTAGTCGTCAGCGTTATTGGGGCGAACCTTTCCCGGTGTATTATGTTAATGGTATGCCACAAATGATAGACCAAAAACATTTGCCAATTACCTTACCTGAAGTAGAAAAATATCTACCAACCGAAACTGGCGAGCCACCATTAGGTCGTGCAGATGTTTGGGCTTGGGACACAAAAAATAACAAAATTGTATCTAACGATCTTGTCATTCCGACAGAAGGAGGAACGACTGACGAGGAATCTCATAACGGTATCTATCCTTTAGAGCTTAACACCATGCCAGGTTGGGCAGGAAGTTCTTGGTATTTCTTTAGATATATGGAAGAACAAGCTAATCGTGGTAATGCATTTGCAACCGAAGATGCACTTAACTACTGGGAAAATGTAGATTTATACATTGGCGGAAGCGAGCACGCTACAGGACATTTATTATATGCACGTTTTTGGACTAAATTTTTAAAAGATAGAAATTTTGTAAACGTAGATGAACCTTTTAAAAAGCTAATAAACCAAGGAATGATCTTGGGAACGAGTGCTTTTGTTTATAGAGTTGAATCTTTACCTATGATTGGAAAGAAATCAACAGGTAATATTAAAGATAATGCGGTTAGATCAATTTTTTCGTCTTCTATTTATGTTTCTGCTGAGATAGCTAAACTTATAGAAAATGATGATGTTGATAAAATTTCATCGGATTTATGGGCTAAAATTGTTGGAAGAATTAATAAAGAAATAAATGAAGTTAATGAGACTTTACCTGAAGGTGAAACGAAATATGGGCAAACTAATATGCTTAAAGTTTCTGATTTACATGTTAAAGTTCAATATGTAAATGCTTCAGATGAATTAGATATTGAAGGTTTAAAAGAAGATAGCGAATTTGGAGACGACTTTAAAAAAGCTGTTTTTATTGGTGAAAATGGAGAAATAATTGAAGGAGATAATGATGTTTACAAAGTCGGTCGCGAAGTCGAAAAAATGTCAAAATCAAAATACAACGTGGTTAATCCAGATCAAATCTGTGAAGATTACGGTGCAGATAGCTTACGTTTGTATGAGATGTTTTTAGGTCCGTTAGAGCAAGCAAAACCTTGGAATACTGCTGGTATTACAGGTGTACATGGTTTCCTTAAAAAATTATGGAAGTTATACGTAGACGATAATGGTTTAAAAATAACCGATGCAGAACCTACAAAAGACAACTTAAAAACCTTACATAAAACCATTAAAAAGGTAGAAGAAGATATTGAGAATTTCTCTTTCAATACATCGGTATCTACTTTTATGATTGCGGTTAACGAGCTGACGGCGCAAAAATGTACAAGTCGCGATATTTTACAACCATTACTAATTTTAGTATCGCCATACGCACCACATATTGCAGAAGAGTTATGGCATCAATTAGGTAATGAAATGTCAATTTCTACAGCGCCTTTCCCAGTTTTTGAAGAAAAACATTTAGTAGAAAGCAGTAAGAATTATCCAATTTCATTTAACGGTAAAATGCGTTTTACACTGGAATTACCTTTAGATATGAGCAAAGATGAGATTGAAAAAACCGTTATGGCTCACGAAAAAACACAAGAACAATTACAAGGTCGTACACCTAAAAAAGTAATTATTGTACCAGGTAAAATTGTGAATATTGTAGGATAAATAATAAAACGTTGAGTCATTTCGACGCTAGGAGAAATCACATAATTATTACATAACGCGTGTGATGTCTCACGTGAATTCGACATGACATCACTAAAAAATACCACAAAAGCCTTCAATAATTTTTGAAGGCTTTTTTTATGCTTCTCGATACAATTTGCTCGTGCCTCACAAATCACTCGAAGTGACGAGAACTATATTTACAACACGTCAGTTCGAGTGACGCGACGAAGGAGCGTTGTATCGAGAACTAATTATTTAAATTTCTTTTTAGCCAAATTAGGAAGCTTTTCAAATTCATTATTAATCAATGCTTCTTTTTTAGCTTTAGACCATTTTTTAATTTGCTTTTCAGTTTGAATTGCTATACTTATATCAGTGAATTCAGCATAAAACTTAAGTTCGATAGGTCTTCGTTTATAGGTGTAACTTTCAATGTGTTTACCAAACTTATGTTCTGTAATCCGTTGTTCTAAATTAGAAGTAATACCTGTATAGTAGGTATTATCAGAACATTTCAAAATATAAACATATGAGATTTTCATGATTAAAAGATATAAAACTTCTCGATACAATTTGATCGTACCTCACAAATCTCTCGAAGTGACGAGAACTATATTTACAATACGTCAGTTCGAGTGACGCGACGAAAGGAGCGTTGTATCGAGAACAAAAAATGCTAATTTTTCAAAATAAATCCTTCAAAATATTAATTCCATAAAAATCCTATAAATGCATCATTCTCTTTGGGATAGCTAAAAATTTCATTGTAATTTTCAAAAGCTATAATCTACAAATTCAATAAAAAAATGAAAATCGGTATTCCAAAGGAAATCAAAAACAACGAAAATAGAGTAGGTATGACACCAGCTGTAGTTTTCGAATTAACTAAGAACAATCACACTGTTTATGTGCAAAAAGATGCTGGTTTTGGTAGCGGTTTTTTTGATCAAGATTACAAAGATGTTGGTGCAACAATTTTAGATAGTATTGAAGAAGTTTATGCTTCAAGTGATATGATTGTTAAGGTTAAAGAGCCAATTGCAGAAGAGTATCCGCTTATAAAATCGCATCATGTGGTATTTACTTATTTTCATTTTGCGTCAAGTGAAGCACTGACTAAAGCTATGCTAAAAAGCGAAGCGGTTTGTATTGCTTATGAAACTGTAGAAGATACCGACGGAACATTACCTTTATTAACACCAATGTCTGAAGTGGCAGGACGTATGGCAATACAACAAGGTGCTAAATATTTAGAAAAACCAATTAAAGGTCGTGGTGTACTTTTAGGTGGCGTACCTGGCGTGCCACCAGGAAGAGTCCTAGTTCTTGGCGCAGGTACTGTTGGGATACAAGCCGCAAAAATGGCTGCAGGATTAGGAGCGCACGTTACTATTATGGATATAAACATGAAGCAATTACGTTATGTGAACGATGTGATGCCAAATCATGTGGTTACAGAGTTTTCTAGCGAATTTAATATAAGAAAACGTATAAAAGATCACGACTTAATTGTTGGTGGTGTTTTGCTAAAAGGCGCAAAAGCACCAAACTTAATTACTAGAGATATGCTAAAAGAAATGCGTCCAGGTACAGTTATTGTAGATGTTGCAGTAGACCAAGGAGGTTGTGTAGAGACGACTAAACCAACAACACATGAAGATCCAACTTACATAATTGATGATGTTGTGCATTACTGCGTCGCAAACATGCCAGGTGCAGTGCCATATACATCAACTTTAGCTTTAACAAACGTTACTCTACCTTACGTGTTAAGATTAGCCAATCAAGGTTGGAAAAAAGCTTGCGAAAACGATAAAATGTTAGCAAAAGGATTAAATGTTGTTAACGGAAAAATTGTTTATCAAGAAATTGCAGAAGCTTTTAATTGGTCTGTTGATGCAGTTTGAAAATAACTGACATTGTTTTTCTGACAAAATTTCTTAACATCAAAATGGCTTACTTTTTGTTATATTTAAGTCATTAACATTAAAAGAGAAAAACATGTTTACAGGATATATAGGATATTACATATTAATTGGTGCGATTGCTTTAATAAGTACATTAGTAAGTAGTCAACTAAAAAGAAAATTTGCACATTACTCTAAAGTGCATTTGCGCAACGGAATGACAGGCGCTCAAATAGCAGAAAAAATGCTAGCCGATCATGGCATACAAGATGTAAAAGTTATTTCTACAAGAGGTCAATTAACCGATCATTACAATCCGGTAAATAAAACTGTTAATTTAAGTGAAGTCGTTTACAATCAAGCCAACGCAGCAGCTGCAGCAGTTGCTGCTCACGAAGTTGGACATGCAGTACAACACGCAACAGCGTATCAATATTTAACTATGCGTTCTAAATTAGTGCCAATTGTTCAAGTAACTTCAAGTATGTCACAATGGGTTATTATTGGCGGTATTGTATTAATGGCAGGAAATATCTTAGGAGGTAGCGGTTTTTATATTGCGTTAGCTGGATTAATAATGATGGGATTTGCAACACTTTTCAGTTTTATCACTTTACCAGTAGAGTATGATGCAAGTAACCGTGCATTAGCTTGGTTAAAAGCTAAAAATATGGTAACACCAGAAGAATATAAGGGTAGTGAAGACGCTTTAAAATGGGCTGCAAGAACCTATTTAGTAGCAGCAATTGGTGCGTTAGCCTCTTTAATTTATTGGGGAATGCAAGTCTTTTTAAGCAGAGATTAAATATCTATTTTTAATATAAATCAAGCCGAAGAAATAGTTTTTTCTTCGGCTTTTATGTTTATATTTAAAACCTAATTAAACAATAATTTTTATATGGAAAATCAAATTCAAGGTCCAATATTAGTTGGCAATTTAGAAGATAGTGAAAAAGCTGTTTTTTATCGCAAGACCTATACTCACGTTGCATTTGCAATTTTAGGTTTTGTATTACTCGAGTATATCTTTATAGGTATGTTTGAAGATGTAGTTGTCTCATTAATAAACCTTATGCTAGGAAGTGGCTTTTCTTGGTTAATAGTTTTAGGTCTTTTTTGGTTTGGAAGTAGTATGGCAGATAAACTTGCTCATGATCCTTCAAAACAAACCCAATACTTAGGATTAGGACTATATGTACTTTTAGAAGCAATCATCTTTTTACCGATGATATATTTTGCAGCATATCATTCTACAGGGACAGAAATGTTAACCCAAGCTGCAATAATTACACTTTGTCTTTTTGCAGGTTTGACAGCTACTGTATTTATGACAAATAAGAATTTTTCTTTCCTTAAAACAGGTTTGGTTATAGGAAGCTTTATTGCAATTGGATTAATCGTTGCAGGAACTATTTTTGGTTTTGATTTAGGGTTATGGTTTTCTGTAGGAATGGTTGTGTTTGCTGGAGCAGCAATTTTGTATCAAACATCTAAAGTAAAATATGAATATACTGGAGATCAGTACGTAGGAGCAGCCTTAGGTATATTTGCTTCAGTAATGTTATTATTTTGGTATATACTTCAAATATTTATGTCAAGAGACTAAATTATTATTTGGGCGTTACCCACTTTTGCTTTTAATGGCAAAAGTGCGTCAGGCTTTCGCAAGTCGCAATCATAGATGTGCTCCGACAGTTGCTTAATCCTTAACGCAAAAAAACACCTTAAAAATTTAATTTTTTAAGGTGTTTTTTTATTCTCTTTACTCTAAAATTGTATTGTTTTATATTTTAATTTGTCTTTCAATCTGTTGATCTAAAGAAATAAATGTTTCTGTTCTAGAAACACCTTCTATAGATTGAATTTGACTATTTAATAAGTGCATTAAATGCGAGTTGTCTTTACAAAGAATTTTAATTAAAATACTCCAATTACCTGTAGTATAATGACACTCGATAACTTCAGGTATTTTTTGTAATTGTTTTACAGCTTGCGGATTACTAATAGCTTTATCTAAGTAAATCCCAACAAACGCCATAGTAGTATAGCCTAAAACTTTAGGATTTATGACAAATTTAGATCCAGCAATAAGTTTAGATTTTTCTAGCTTACGTAAACGTTGGTGTATTGCAGCGCCCGAAATACCAACTTGTCTAGCAATTTCTAATATAGGTGTACGGGCATCTTCCATAAGTGCACGTAATATTTTCTTGTCAATACCGTCTATGATAATATTGTTATTTGAAGTTTTCAAAAGATTTAAGCTTATAGTTTAAAAGATAAAAGTAAGTATTTTGTTTTAAACTATAACTTTATTTTGCGTAATTACCTTTGGCTGAAACGTACTTCGGCTTCGCTCAGCATGACACGTTAGGGATAGTAATGTAAATCCCACAGCGAGGTACGAGCGAGGAATTGCAATATTTCGACTCCGCTCAGTATAAATTCCTAGCCCGACCGTACCGATGTTTTCGGTACGGTAACGCTATAATAATTTTAAATATTTAAAGGGTTATACCCTAAATAAGGTACTTCGGTTTCTTTAAAGATGATACCATAATTTTCTAATTCTTCAAGAATTGGTGTGTACACTTCTTTGTTTATAGGAAGTTGTACACCAGGTGTAGTAATTTTTTTATTTAATATAGCTATTGTAGCTATAGCAACAGGTAGTCCTACAGTTTTTGCCATAGCTGTGTAGGTTTGATTCTCGCCTAAACAAACCATTGTCGAGTCTATTTGGTGCTTTTTGCCATCTAACTCGTATCCAAATTTGTGATACATCACTAGCATATCTTTGTCTTCTTGTGCAAGTGTCCAGCTATCCATTAATATTTTTTGAAGGATTTGAGCTGGAGTTCCTTTTTTAAGTTCAACCATTTTATTAGGGTTAAAAATATCAAGCTCTACAAACTTGTCCCAAACCATATCGTCCTGATCAATTTTTAATGCATGTCTAAATTTAAGCTCTACAGAATCTGTTGGACTGTAAGGTAAAAAAGAGTTTACAAAGTCACGGTAGCTCATGTTTTCGCTATCTTCTATTGTGTAGCTATCGTCTGTCATGCCCAATAGCACAAAAGCTTGCCAAGCACGAGAAAATCCTACACGACGCATTGTACCTCTGTATAATGTCCTGATATTATCTAATCCGTAAACGCTTTGATATTTTAAAGAATCGCGGTTAGCATAAGCTTCAAAGCGTCCAAAACCTTCAACTTCTAAAAATTCTGTACGTCTAAATAATCTGTGATAAGGAATGTATTTATAGGTGTTTTCTTGTAAAAATTTTGCTGCGCCACCTTGTCCTGCAACAACAACATTTCTTGGATTCCAAGTAAATTTGTAGTTCCAAAGATTGTTATCACTTTCTGGTGCTACAAGTCCGCCACAAAATGATTCAAATAGTATCATTTTTCCGCCTTTATCACGAATACGGTCTATTACTTGCATAGCACTCATGTGGTCAATACCAGGATCTACCCCAATTTCGTTCATAAAAACTAAACCTTTATCCTTAACTTGTTGGTCTAAAGCTTGCATCTCGTCACTTATGTAAGATGCTGTAACCATATTTTTACCGTAGGTCACACAATCTTTAGCAACTTCTATATGAAATCTTGCGGGTAGCATAGAGATAACAATATCTGCTTTTTTAACAGCATCTTCTCTAGAGTTTTTATCAAAGACATCTAAAGTTATAGCTGTCGCATTTTTATGATTACCAATCATTTTTTTAGCATTACCAATGTCTAAATCACCAACAGTAATGTGCAGATTTTCAGTTTCAGATTGATCTAATAAATATTTGAATAAGTAAGAGGTTGATTTTCCGGAACCTATAACTAATATATGTCGCATAAAGGTTATTAACTATTTTTAATTTTTATGTAATATTTTTAAAGTATCTTATATTTTTATACGAATTTAATAAATACTTACTGTATTTTTGTATCAAGATTAAATTATTATGAATAAAAGAATTTTAATTTTAGCTACAGTTTTAGGTTTAACAAGCGTAATAATTGGTGCTTTTGGGGCTCATGGATTAAAGGAAGTTTTAAATACAGAGCAATTACAAACTTTTGAAGTTGGTGTACGTTACCAAATGTATCATGCATTATTCTTGTTATTTATAGGGCTTATTGATAAGATTTCAGAAAAAACAAAATCAATAATATTCTATTTAGTATTTGTAGGTGTTATCTTTTTTTCAGGCTCAATATATGGTCTGGCTACAAATAATTTAACAGGTTTTGATTTTAGCAAAATAGCACTAATAACACC
>Ga0105235_100463_pt1 | contig 13685 bp, 11 predicted proteins | sample Virmet3819_2500_FD_90059 | JGI IMG/M metagenome (GOLD analysis project Ga0105235, IMG submission 90059) | Marine viral communities from the Southern Atlantic ocean transect to study dissolved organic matter and carbon cycling - metaG 3819_2500 | ecosystem: Environmental > Aquatic > Marine >... | reverse complement strand
TAATGTAATTTATGATCAAATTGTCAATTTTAATACTTTTAATAAAATTTTATCGATAGATAGTAAATAATATGAAGATTAGAATTTTTATTCTCTTAGTTTTTTCTTTTGTATTTCATAGTGCTATATCTCAAAATGATAGTATAAGGAGTACTGCATACATGTCAATAAAAAAGTATAGAGAACGTCATAAAGCACCTTTAACCCAAAAAGATTCCATTAATTTTCTTTACAAAGAAAACGACACTTTAGTATTATTAGAAAATTATAACTTACCTGAAGGTGTAATTGTACCTTATGAATATAAAGACTCTACTTTTTTACACTATTATACCAAAATCGCATTCCGTAAACAAGGAATAGACTCTTTAGACAATAAAGAAATGATGAAGTATTGGAAAAAACCAATAAAGATTTATTTTTCAAACAGTGTTTCCAATAAAGTAAAAAAAGATTTCATTTCATTTACAAAACAAATAACTAACAACGTAGATTCTCTATCGATTAGTAAGGTCAATAAACTGGAAGATTCAAATTACATAATATATTATAAGGATGATTATGAATACGAAAAGAACCTTAAAGAGAAAGTGATGAGTGATTCCTATATCGCTTGGAAAAAAAATATTATATATACTGGAAGTATAAAAATAAATACTGACAATTTATACAATGATAAATTAATATTATCTCAATTAAAGGTTCTATTTTTACAATCTCTCGGTTATTTTAAATTGATAAATGATTTTACTTGCGAAAATTATTTTTCTAACTGTTATTCTGATGAAAAGAAATTAACTAAGCTCGATTTAGAAATACTAAAATATCATTATTCCTATGGTATATGTAAAGGAACAACTTTGAAAACTTTTTTACAACAACATAAGGAATCTTCAAAGCTATTTTTAGAAAAAGGACTAAAATCTAGGTTTATTCATAAACAATGAAAAAACGCCCTTTTTTATCTGCTTTAGGCGTATTGTTTATTGCCTTTTGTTTGTATCAAGTTTATGTGTTTTACTTTGCAACAAATGATAACATTCAATCCATATATTTAGTACCAAAAGATGCGGTTTATTTTATCGAAACCGATCAACCTGTAGATAATTGGGCTACCATTAGTAAAAGTGATATTTGGAAACATCTAAACACTAACGAGTATTTTAATACGCTTGCTAAAAATCTAAACAAACTCGATTCTATTTTTAAAGAAAAAGAATCGGTTTTTAATCGTATTGGTAACAGAGATGTTTTAGTTTCTGCTCACGTGTATGCGCCAAAAAAGTATGGCTTTTTTTATGTAGTCGACCTACAAAAACTATCACGATTAAATGTATTAAAGTCGCATTTAAACACTGTTGTAAACAACAATTACAAAGTGAGTAAACGAGATTATAAAACTCATGAAATCACTAAGGTTTACGATAACAAAACACACGAAACGCTATACATAAGTTTTATTAAAAATCAAATGATTGCGTCCTACGTGCACACGTTGGTAGAAGCATCAATTGATCAATATTTAGAGCCAGTAATCGGTCGAAATCTTAATTTTTTAGAGGTTAAAAAAGAAGTCGACGGTGATGAAATGTTTCGCCTATATTTTCAATATGATTATTTAGATGAATTTGTCAAAGTATTCTCCGATAAACCCAACACACTTTCCACATCAATTAGTAAAAGTTTGGCGTTTAGTGGCTTTAGTTTCGATTTAAATAAAAATATCATTACCGCAAACGGAATTACAAATGTAAATCCAAATGCTGGCATCTACTTTAAAGCCTTACAAAAATCAGGTAAAGGTGGACGTAGTATCACCGAAATAGCACCAAAACAAACCGCGTTATATCTTAGCTTTGGTTTCAGTGGTTTTTCTGAATTTTATCAGAATTTTGATGCGCTTCAAAAAGAAAATCCAAAACAATTTAAATCTTATACCGAAGGTATCGAGCAAGTCGAAAATTTCCTTAAAATAAATATTAAAAGACACTTTATAAATTGGGTTGATGACGAAGTGGCTTTGCTTCAATTACATTCGTCGGTTTCGCAATCTAAACAAGATGTCGCATTGATTTTAAAAGCAAAACATAAAGATGATGCTAAAGAAAATTTGGGTTTTGTTTTAGAACAAATTAGAAAACGAAGTCCTGTAAAATTCAAAGAAATAAACTACAAAGGTTACGCTATTAATTACATGCAAATTAAAGGCTTTTTTAAACTGTTTTTAGGCGGATTATTTGAAGATATTGAAAAGCCTTACTTCACTATGATTGATGATTATGTGGTGTTTAGCAATCATCCAAACACACTTAAAAGTATTATAAACACTTACATTGACAAAGAAACGCTTACTAATTTTGAAGCTTTTAAAGATTTTGAAGATCGATTTGAAAATAGATCAAGTGTGTTTACCTACATCAATACGCCAAGTTTATATAATTCGGCTTACCAATTTGTAGATAATGACACAAAAAAACAACTAAAAGCGAATAAGGATTACTTTATCTGTTTCCCTCAAATTGGATTACAATTAACGCCTGAAAACAAGTTTTTTAGCAGTAAAATTGTTATGCAATACAATGATTTAGAATCTGTGAAAAACAATTTCATTTTTAAAGAAGAAAAGCAATACGCTTCATCTTATTCCGTAGAAATTATAGAAGAAAATTTAGACAAAAACACAGTATTTAACGTTGCCGAATTATATCCAACAGACTTAACCGCAAAAACATTCACCAAAAACTACGCTAACGGAAAACCACATATTGTAGTAGAACTAAAAGACGGTTTAAAACACGGTAAATACCAAGAATTTTATCCAAATGGGATTTTAAAAATTAGCGGTAAATACCGAAAAGATAAACAAGTTGGACTTTGGAGAGCTTACAATCTAAACAAAGATTTGGTCTACAAAGATAGACTGTAAACAGCTATAATTTAAAATGCGTTCTTAAATACGCGTAAGCATCTTCTATAGTATCAAAAATATGTTCTTCAGATATTAAATCTGGTACAATATCTATAGACACCAACTTATCTTTTGGTTGCTCTTGTACTGCAGTTAAAAGCACTTCTATACCGCGTTGTTCTAGATCTAACACTGCATTTTCTAAAGCATATAAACCAGATTGATCAATGTACGGTACACGATCTAATCTAATAATTAACGCCTTTACTTGCTCTGGTATGCTTGCAATTTCATCTTGAAAATGAGAGGTAAATCCAAAAAATAACGGTCCGTAAAGGTGTTTAATATATACTTTGTCCTTATGCGTTTCGTAAAATTCTTTTTCGTCTTGCCAAGGTTTTTCACCATCAAAACCAGCCAAAGTACCAACTTCCATACCTTTTTCACCAATATCACTAGCGCGTTTCATAAATAATAAAGATGCTAGTAATAATCCAATTCCTACTGCTTGTATTAAACTACCAAATGTGGTAATTAATAAAACAATTATTAAAACTACAGCATCTGCTCTTGGTACAACTAGTAAGTGTTTTAAACCTTTTACATCTATAATTTTAAAAGCTATAGGGATTAATAGTCCTGCTAAAACCGATAACGGAATAAACGCTGCTAACTTACCTAAACCAAGTAAAACCGCTAATAAAAACAACCCATGTGTAGCACCAGATAATCTTGTACGTCCGCCAGAATTTATGTTTATCACTGTTCCTTTGGTTGCGCCAGCACCAGGAATACCGCCAATAATTGCAGCAATTGAGTTACCAATTCCTTGACCAATTAATTCGCGATTACTATTGTGTTTTGTTTTGGTCATATTATCTGCAATAACCGAAGTTAATAACGAATCTATAGAGCCTAAAACAGCTAAAACCAAAGCGTATTCTAACACTAAAGCGTAAGCACTAGCATCTATTGAAAATAGTCCAGAAACTTGTAAACTTGGTAAACCTGAAGGAATTTCGCCAATAATTGGTACATCCCATTTTAACAAAAATGATAATACAGATGAAAAAATTAAAGCTACTAAAGCACTAGGAATGGCTTTTGTTATATACGGAAAAACAAAATAAACAATAATTGTTATAACACCTAAAACTAAAGCTTGCCAGTTAAAATCTGAAACCAATCTAGGTAAATCCTGCATGACTAACCATGTAGATTTAGCGGAACTTAATCCTACAAATGGAAACAACTGAAGGATAATTATTATTAATCCTACGCCACTCATAAACCCAGAAACTACTGGATATGGAAAGTATTTAACGTAACCTGCAATGTTTAAAAATCCAAAAACAATCTGAAAAATTCCGCCTAATAAAAACGTAAGAATTATAATTGGCATTGCAGCTTCCAAACTACCGGTAATTTCTATTGAAGCAGCTACTAATGCTGCAGAAACAACCGTCATTGGACCAGTTGGTCCACTTGCTTGTGTTGCTGTACCACCAAAAATAGCAGCAAAAATACCAACAGCTATTGCGCCATAAAGTCCTGCAATTGCACCTAAACCAGATTGTACACCAAATGCTAATGCTAAAGGTAAAGCAACAACACCAGCTACTAATCCGCCAGTTAAATCTCCTTTTAAGTTTTTAAAATCGTAAAATTTAGAACTCATAGATTGTATTTTTAGTTAGACCATAAAAATAAATGATTTAAAATTAAAAATACAATCTAGTTCTAAATTCATTATACAATTAATTAAAATGTTTGTGTTTTTGCGAGTCTAATAAATTCTGCACGATAACCGTTTTTATCTTCTCCTCTTCCCTTTTCTGCTAATTTTATCACTAAATCTTGAGATGCGTTATTGTAAAACTGAGATTGTCTTAATTGCATACCAAATAAAGCTACTGCGCTAGCAAAATTCATGTTTTCGGAAGCTTCTGTTGTTTCATCTTTTTGAATATGAACCATTTCTATGCTCGTGTCTTCGTCTGGCTTTTTATATCTGAATTTTACTGTAAACAACTCGTCAGAATAATTGTTATTTGCTTTTTTGTCTGTGTATTTTAAATCAATTTCATCTTTAATAAATTCACTTTTTACACCAACAGGAATCACCTCATAAAGTGCTGTTACGGTATGTCCTGCACCTAATTCGCCTGCATCTTTAGTGTCATCAATAAAATCTTCGTCTGCTAATAATCTATTTTCGTAACCAATTAAACGGTAGGCTTGTACTTTATTTGGGTTAAATTCTACTTGTAATTTTACATCTTTTGCAATGGTAAATAACGTTCCGCCAAATTCACTTTCAAAAATACGTCTAGCTTCTTGCATTGTATCTATGTAAGCGTGATTACCGTTACCTTTATCGGCTAAAGTTTCTAATTTAGAATCTTTGTAATTTCCATAACCAAAACCTAAAACCGAAAGAAATACGCCAGATTTACGTTTTTCAGTAATTAAATCTTCCATATCTTGATCTGAAGATGCGCCAACATTAAAATCACCATCGGTTGCTAAAATCACTCTGTTATTGCCTTTTTTATTGAAGTTTTCTTGTGCTAATTTATAAGCTAATTGTATACCTGCGCCACCAGCAGTAGATCCGCCAGATTCTAAATTATCTAATGCTTTGAAAATTTTATTTTTGTGTTTTCCAGATGTTGGTTTTAAAACAACTCCTGCTGCACCAGCATAAACCACGATAGATACTTTGTCTTTTTCTCTAAGCTGATTTACTAATAATTTAAATGCTTGTTTTAATAATCCTAACTTATTTGGACTTCCCATAGAACCAGATACATCAATTAAAAATGTAAGATTGGCTGCTGGTAAGTTTTCGTTTTCATAAATTTTACCTTGTAATCCTATTTTAATCAATTTTGTGTCTTGATTCCATGGTGTTTTCGCGACTTCTGTATGGATAGAAAATGGATGCTCGTCTTTTGGTTGCGGATAATTATAATTGAAATAATTAACCATTTCTTCAATTTTTACAGCATTTGCTGGTACAAATTGACCATTATTAATTAAGCGTCTTACATTGCTATAACCTGCTTTATCTACATCTATTGAAAATGTAGATAATGGCGAAGTACTTACAGTTTTAAACTTGTTCTCGTGAATTTTAGTGTAGGATTCGTTTAAATGTTTTTGCTGCTGTAATAGAGATTTTTGGTCTGTTTTATAAGTTGTTTTTTTGTTTAATGATGAATTTTTTGTGGTAATAATAATTACTCCATTAGTTCCTCTACTGCCATAAATAGATGTCGCATTTGCATCTTTTAATACTGTAGTAGATTTAATATTTGCTACATTTAAATTATTTACTTCGTTAGAAGTAGCAGGTTTTCCATCAATAACATATAAGGGATCTCTGTTCCCTGTTAATGAATTATAGCCTCTAATTCTAATATTAGCTGTATTACCAGGTTGTCCTGAAGAATTTATTACAGCTACACCTGCAACTTGACCTGTTAAAGCTTGAGTGACATTAGAATGTTCTTGCTGTTTGTTACTTACTAATTGATTAGCATTTTTTATTCTTTCTTTTTTTACACGATGTCTAGTTGTACCATAACCAATTACGATAACTTCGTCTAAATTATTATCTGGTACCATACTAACATTTATTGTTTTAGAAGATCCTACAGTAACTTCTTTAGTGTTATAACCAACATAACTAAATACTAATATATCTCCTACTTGTACTGTAATGGAATAATTTCCGTCAAAATCGGTTTGAATGCCATTTGATGTTCCTTTAACTAAAACGGTTGCAGATGGTAATGGTAACCCATTCTCATCTGAGACAACACCGCTTATTATTTTTTCTTGTGCTTGTATTTGTACCAATGCAAATAGTACAAACATTGTTTTTAAAAATAGTTTCATAATACGATGGTTTAGAATTTATAACTAAACTATAACCAAACCAATGCTTATAAAACCGCTATTGAGTAAAGTGTATTTTTTGTTGAGTGAAGTCTACTTTTGAAGTAGTTGCAATGTTTTACCTCTGTTTATTTTTCCTGAAGATGTTTCTATAAATTTATCTACAGTGTAGATATTTTTAGGCACTTCTAACTTAGATAAATCTTTTAAATCTGAAGGTTTTAAGTTAAAATCTTTATCTTCTACAACAAGTATAACTTGCTCTCCAAACTTATCATTATTTTCTTTAGAAATAAAAAATCGTGAAGCTATTTGAGACTGTAATTTGGCTTCAATTTGTTCTGGAAACAATTTAACGCCACCAGAATTAATCACATTGTCTTTGCGTCCTAACCACTCAAAAGTAGTTGCAGAATGTAATTTTACAACATCGTTTGTTTCTATTGTTTCCTCTAAAATATTTGGTGCATCAATAACTAAACATTGCGATTTATTTTGTGAAATTTTAATGTTTGGTAAGGTTTCAAAATAAGACGCTTCAACTGGACTACAATCGTTATCTGTTTTGAAATTATTTAGTTTTTTTACTGCAACATGAGTAATGGTTTCGGTCATTCCATAAGTTTCATAAGCATTCACTTTTAAATTTTGAAGCTTTTCTTTTAATTGATAATTTACCGAAGCGCCACCAATTATTAACGTGTTAATATGATCTAATCTTTGTATTGCTTTTTGTACTTGAATAGGTATCATTGCACAAAAATCGTAGTGCACTTCGTTATCAAAAATTGGATTTGTTTTTGGTTCGATTACTTCAATTTCTAAACCTAAAATTAGTGCACGGACTAACATCATTTTTCCTGCTATATAATTTGCAGGAAGACACATTAAGGCTGTATTACCTGGTTCTAACCCAAAATAATCTCCTGTAGCTATCGCAGAGTTAACCATAGCTTGCTTACTTAAACTTATGGTTTCTGGTTGACCTGTAGATCCTGAAGTTTTTACATCGATAAACTCGCTATCATCTTGCCAATGATTTAAAAAGTCTCCTATTTGTTTTTCAAAATCTAAGCCTTCTTTAATAAAACTATAAGCCACTTCTTTTAAATCTTCAAAATTGTAATGTGTACCGTTTAACTTAAAACGATTATGAATGTTTTTATACGTTGGTGTCATTGCCAATATCTGTAGTTATATCTAATTCTGGAGCTTCAACTTTACCAAATAGTCTTTCGTTCCAGTTATTCCATTTATACATTTTAGAAAAAATAAATAATAGAATTGGGAACACTATAAACACCGGAACAAAGATTTCTCCTAAAGCCATTTCACCAGGTTCTGAAATGTCTTTTAAAATAGAATCTGTTTGTAAAGCTGTCCAATCTGCAGTTACCAGTAATGCTGTAAACAAGTTATTTGCTGCGTGAAAACCAAGTGCAAGCTCCATACCTTCGTCCATTAAAGTTATGATTCCTAAGAAAAACCCTGTACCTATATAATATACCATAATAACATAACCTAGTTTTTCTACTTCTGGATTAGCAATGTGCATTACACCGAAAATTACTGAAGTAATTACAAGTGGTAACCATCTATTTCTTGCAACAACACCAATACCTTGCATTAAATAGCCTCTAAATAAATATTCTTCAAAACTGGTTTGAAATGGTAGCAACACGATACCGATAACTGCTAAAACTAAGAATTTTTGTAAATCGAAATTCCACACATAATCTTCTGGTGTTAATTGATAATCTAAAATCACCATAGCAGATGATATAATTCCCCAAAAGAAAAACGAAAATAATACACGTTTCCAATCTACTTTTACTCTAGCTGTTGTTAATGAAGTAAAGGATTGTTTATGAATAAATTTAACAACTAAAAATAAACTTATAAGACCAATTAAAAACGAGATTAACATTAATACCAAAAAGCTATTTTGACCTAAAAGATCTACCAATCCTGCTATATCTGTTGGCGTATTATTTAAATCTCCACCTTGTTTAACTACTGCTAATACTAAAGCAATCATTAAAGGTATAGCGCCAACAAACTGCCAAGCAACTAGTATTATCAATAATCCAACAATATAACGCCATACATCATGCTTAGCGTAAAAGGCTTGTTTTATATAATCCATAGGTTAAAAATTAAAGTCCCAATTTAAATTTGTATTGTATTGCAATGTACCATTTTTTACTGTTAATGGTGAAGAAATATTGTTGGTAAATAAGCTACCTGTACCTAAACCTTGTGGCATTATGACTTCTTTTAAATAGGTGTATTGTGCAATAGCGTTAAGTCCAACGTTACTTTCTAAAGCACTAGTAATCCACCAACCAATATTTTGCTTTTCAGCAAGGGTAATCCATGTGTTGCTACCTTTAAATCCGCCAATAAAACTTGGTTTTAAGATGATATATTGTGGATTGATTACACGTAATAGTTCCTGCTTTTTATCTTCATTAAAAACACCTATTAATTCTTCATCTAAAGCAATTGGAAGTGGCGTGTTTTCACAAAGTTTTGCCATGTCTTCCCATTGGCTTGGTTTTATTGGTTGTTCAATAGAATGTAATTTATAGTCAGATAGGCGTTTAAGTTTTTCTAGAGCCGAATCAATACTAAAAGCACCATTTGCATCTACTCTTATTTCTATATCGCTTTCGCTGAAATTTTGCCTAATCCCTTTTAAAATATCAAGTTCTGTTTGAAAATCTATAGCGCCAATTTTCAACTTTATACAATCAAAACCATCTGCTATTTTTTGTTTGATTTGTTGATTCATAAAGGACTTATCTCCCATCCAAATTAATCCGTTGATCGGAATAGAGTCATTACCTTTTGTAAAATTAGATGGAAACAAGATAAAAGGGTCTTTAGCTTCTAAGCTTTTAAAAGCCATTTCTAATCCAATTTGAATGCTAGGAAATTCTTCATTTTCAGCATAAAGAACATCTAAACCTTTTTCAATATTATTACACGTGTATTGTAACTGTGCTTCGTAATCTGGTCTATCGTCTGCACTTAAGCCTCTTAAAATTCCGCATTCACCAATACCTCTTTTACCATCATTTTCTATAATTATAAACCAAGTTTCTTTGGTTTTTAATATACCTCTAGATGTACCACTAGGCACTTTAAAATTTAAAATATGTTTTTTGTAGGTTGCTTTCATAAAGTTAGTTTCAAAAATAGGTAATTATTTTTGTATTTTTAGTGCATATATAACCCAAATTATAATGCATCAATTTCCTAATATTATACTGTATGCTATTCCGTTTTTTATAATAGCTATGGTTGTAGAAGTGGTCTATACTGTTAGATTAAATTTAAAATCTTACCAAACTAAAGACTCTGTAACGTCTTTAAGTATGGGTATTGGTAATGTCTTACTTGGTTTTATAAGCAAAGCAATTGTTATTGCTGCTTTTTATTTTGTGTATGATAACTTTAGGCTTTTTACAATTCCTGTTACTTGGTGGAGTTTTGTTTTAATCTTTTTTGCAGACGATTTTAGTTATTATTGGTTTCATAGGATATCTCATCAGTGTCGTTTATTTTGGGCTTCGCATGTTGTGCATCATTCTTCTCAACATTATAACCTAAGTACAGCTTTAAGGCAAACGTGGTCTGGTGGTTTTTACACCTTTATTTTTTGGTTATGGTTACCTCTAGTTGGTTTTCATCCAGGTATGATTTTACTTCAAATGTCAATAAGTTTACTATATCAATTTTGGATACATACCGAAGCTATTAACAAAATGCCAAAATGGTTTGAAGCTATATTTAATACGCCATCACACCATAGAGTACATCATGGTAGTAACCCTATTTATTTAGATAGAAATCACGCTGGTATTTTAATTATTTGGGATAAACTTTTTGGTACTTTTCAAGAAGAATTAGATGATGAAAAGGTGATCTATGGATTAGTTAGCAACATTAAAACTTATAATCCTGTAAAAGTTGCTTTTATAGAATGGTTTTTTATGTTTAAAGATACTTTTAAACATAAAATTTCTTTTAAAAATAGAATTAATTATTTAATAAAACCACCAGGTTGGAAACATGATGGTACAGGAAAACTAAGCGATGATTTAAGAAACGAATGGTTAAAGAACAGACAAAATGAACTTCAACAATAAAGTTGTTTGGATAACTGGTGCCTCTAGTGGAATAGGAAAAGGTCTTGTTGAACATTTATCTAATATGGATTGTAAGTTAATTATTTCTGCAAGAAATAAAGCCAAATTAGAAGCTATAAAGCTAACCTGTAAAACGCCTGAAAATGTTGCTGTTATTCCTTTTGATTTAGTTGAAATTAATAACATGAAAGCTGTTGTTGAAACCGCAGTTAACTGCTTTGGAAATATTGATATTTTAATTAATAATGGTGGTATTAGTCAACGATCATTAATTGTGGATACAGATATTAGTGTAGACAAAAAATTGATAGACGTTGATTATTTAGGGACTGTTGCTTTAAGTAAAGCTTTACTACCTCATTTTATCAAAAATAGAAATGGTCATTTTGTAGTGGTTACAAGTCTGATGGGTAAATTTAGTTCTCCTTATCGTTCTGGATATTGTGGCGCAAAACATGCTTTACACGGTTTTTTTGATGCTTTTCGTATGGAACATCAAAAAGACAATATAAAAGTAACTATTGTTTGTCCAGGTTTTTTCAATACTAATATTGCAAAAAATGCTTTAATAGGTGATGGAAGTTTACAAAATAAACAAGATCAAGCTACTGAAAAAGGATTAACAGTTTCTGAATTTAGTAAACGTATGATTAAAGCGATACAAAAGGAAACATTTGAAGTATATATTGGTAAAAAGGAAATTTTTGGAGTTTATTTAAAACGGTTTTTTCCTAAACTACTTCATAAATTTATACTGAAAAGTAACGTTAGATAATCTAAAATAAATACCCAATTCCTAAAAGGATACAAAACAAAACAGTAGATAATGCTACTTTTTTAAGTTCGGGATCATAATCTTTTGGGTTAGTAATAGTTTTTATTCTTTTTAAATGTAAGCTTAAAGGAATAAAAGCTATTAAAAACAGTAAATTATAAATACTACCTGTAAAATATAAAATAGCAAATACTACAGTAATAAACATTGCTAGAAGTATAATTGTATAATGATAAAGTTTTGCTTTAGTAGGTCCTAACTTAACAGCTAATGTGATTTTATTGGATTTTAAATCTGAATTTATATCACGCATATTATTAAGGTTTAAAACAGCTGTACTTAATAATCCTACACTAATAGCTGGTAAAATTACTACATGGTCTATCTGCTTTGCATAAAGCACATAACAACCAATAACACTTACTAAACCAAAAAATATAAATACGTAAATATCTCCTTTGCCTCGATAACCGTAAGCTGACTTACCAACAGTATATTTAACAGCAGCTCTAACCGCCAATCCTGCTAAACCAAAAAAAAGTAAAGCTAATAGAAGATTATCCGATCCAAAAGAATAGTATACTAATCCCACAGTTAAAACTATAGATATTAATATGTTTATTCTTATAGCATTAAACATTTCTTCCTTAGTGATAGCACCGCTTTGTAATGCTCTTTGTGGTCCAATACGATCATCGTTATCAGTGCCTTTTACACCATCTCCATAATCGTTTGCTAAATTGGACAGAATTTGATAACTAAGTGTTGTTAAAATTGCTAATACAAATATTTTTATATCAAAAACACCATTATATTCTGCAAAACAAGACGCTATAATTATTCCTGATATTGATAATGGTAGCGTACGCAAGCGCATTGCAGATATCCATTTTAAAGTGTTTTTCATCTTAAGGAATCCATTTTTTAGGAAAATTAGGCTTACGTTTTTCTAAAAAGGCATCACGACCTTCTTTTGCTTCGTCAGTCATATAAGCTAAACGTGTTGCTTCACCTGCAAAAACTTGTTGTCCAACCATACCATCGTCAGTTAAATTCATTGCAAACTTTAGCATTTTGATAGATGTTGGCGATTTAGCTAAGATTTCTTGTGCCCATTCGTAAGCAGTATCCTCTAAATCTGCATGTGGTATAACTGCATTTACCATTCCCATTTCATATGCTTCTTGTGCCGAATAATTTCTTCCTAAAAAGAAAATTTCGCGTGCTTTTTTTTGTCCTACCATTTTTGCCAAATATGCAGATCCATAACCACCATCAAAACTAGTAACATCAGCATCGGTTTGTTTAAAAATGGCATGTTCTTTACTTGCCAAAGTAAGGTCGCAAACTACGTGCAAACTGTGTCCGCCACCAACAGCCCATCCTGGGACTACAGCTATTACAGCTTTTGGCATAAATCTAATTAAACGTTGTACCTCTAAAATATTTAACCTATGGTAACCATCTTCTCCTACATAACCTTGATGTCCTCTAGCTTTTTGATCGCCACCGGAGCAAAAACTGTAAATTCCATCTTTAGAAGATGGTCCTTCTGCAGATAAAAGAACTACACCTATTGATGTGTCTTCATTTGCATCATAAAAAGCATCGTATAATTCTTTTGTTGTTTGTGGTCTAAACGCATTACGTACATCTGGTCTGTTAAATGCAATACGTGCAACACCATTACATTTTCTATAAGTTATATCTTGATATTCTTTGGCTGTTTCCCAATTAATTTGGCTCATGATGTTATTTTTTAAAATGTAAAAATAAGTAATTATATAATTTTAGTGTGTTTTACCAAGAAATAACTTGTAAGTAATTTGCTTAATTCCTACAAAGCCCAAACGTTATAGTTGTTAAAAAAACTAATTTTCAAATAGTTACGCATAAATAATTGATTTTTCATTTTAATTTTGCTTGTCGTTATAAAAGTGAATAT
>Ga0105235_100460_pt1 | contig 13745 bp, 10 predicted proteins | sample Virmet3819_2500_FD_90059 | JGI IMG/M metagenome (GOLD analysis project Ga0105235, IMG submission 90059) | Marine viral communities from the Southern Atlantic ocean transect to study dissolved organic matter and carbon cycling - metaG 3819_2500 | ecosystem: Environmental > Aquatic > Marine >... | reverse complement strand
CATAGCTTTGTTATTAGCATTAATGACATTAACTTCAGTTTCTTCAGTAATTATGCAACTAATAATGAATAAATGGAAGTTAGATGAAGACGATGCAGAAAACTCTTTAGATAAAGCAGGAAAATACATAGGCATATTAGAGCGTTTGTTTGTCTTTGGATTTATCGTGTTAAATCAATGGAGCGCTATTGGGTTGCTAATAACTGCAAAATCTGTATTTAGATTTGGTGATTTATCTAAAGCTAAAAACAGAAAACTTACCGAATATGTCCTAATAGGTACATTGTTAAGCTTTGGTATCGCTATAGCTGTTGGTTTACTATTTAATTTTGTTATAAAAAATTAGCAGATTAAGTAAATAAAGACTTTTAAAATTTCAATTTACATTTCCGTAAATTTGCAAACAAAACAAAGAAAAATAGAAATCTGCCTTGCAGAGTTTACCTATGATAAACATTCATCAAAAAACATTACAAGATTTAGAGTTTGCTACCGTTTTAAACCAAGTTAGTGAGTATTGTATCACTGCTTTGGGTAATGAAGCTGCGCTTTCTATTTCGCCATACAAAGACAAAGAGACGTTACTATTTTCGTTACAATTAACTAACGAGTATATTTCGTCTTTTTATAACGATAATCGCATACCAAATCACGGTTTCGATTCAATTACAAAAGAATTAAAACTGCTAAAAATTGAAAACACTTTTTTAGAGCCACATAGTCTAAAAAAATTAGTTTCTATATCATTAACCAGTAACGATTTAATCAAATTTTTTAAAAAGTTTGAAACCTATTATCCAACATTACAACAGTTTAGCAATAAAATTGAAGTTACTACAGATATTATAAACAAAATAGACAGTGTTGTAAACCGATTTAATGAGGTTAAAGACGATGCTTCACCAACCTTATACCAACTACGCCAACAAATTAACAAGTTAAAAGGTAAGATTAACTCTAGTTTTACAAGTGCTCTAAACCATTATCATAATTTAGAATATCTGAATGATATTAGAGAATCTGTAGTCGATAATAAACGTGTATTGGCTGTAAAAGCGATGTACAGACGTAAGGTTAAAGGCGCCATTATGGGCGGAAGCAAAACAGGAAGCATTGTTTATATAGAGCCAGAAACCACCTTACAACACACTAGAGAACTTAACAATTTACAATACGAAGAAGGCGAAGAAGTTGTACGTATCTTAAAAGAAGTAACTAATTACATTAGGTTTTATTTACCGCTTTTAGAGTTATATCAATCGTTTTTAACTAAAATAGATGTGATTTCGGCAAAAGCAAAATATGCCAAATCGATGAATGCGATTTTACCAGAAATCACAGAAAATCGTGAGCTATACTTACGTGATGCCTTCCATCCACTACTCTATTTAAATAATTTAGAGAAAAAGGAAACAACACATCCGCAAACTATCCAGCTTAAAGAAGATAGTCGCATTATAGTTATTTCTGGACCTAATGCTGGCGGAAAAAGTATCACCTTAAAAACTGTTGGTTTATTACAAGTAATGCTACAATCCGGATTGTTAATTCCGGTGCACGAACGCAGTAAAGTTTGCTTGTTCGATCGTATTGTTAGCGATATTGGAGATAATCAATCTATTGAAAATCATCTAAGTACTTACAGTTACCGTTTAAAACAGATGAATTATTTCTTAAAGAAAATAAACAAGAATACGCTTTTTTTAATAGATGAATTTGGTACAGGATCGGATCCAGAACTTGGTGGCGCTTTAGCCGAAACGTTTTTAGAAGAATTTTATTCCCGTAAAGCATTTGGAATAATCACAACGCATTATGCTAATTTAAAACTCTTAGCTAATGAAAAAGATGAAATGATTAACGCCAACATGATGTTTAACGAGCGTACGTTAGAGCCTATGTACAAACTGGCTTTAGGACAAGCAGGAAGTAGTTTTACCTTTGAAGTTGCGCAAAAAAATGGGATTCCGTATAGCTTAATTAACCGAGCAAAAAAGAAGATAGAACGTAGTAAAGTACGATTTGATGCAACCATTGCTAAGCTTCAAAAAGAACGCGCAAAGCTTGAAAAAACAGGCGAAAACCTAAAGAAAAACGAAAAGAAAAAGCAATCTGAAGCAGATAAGTTAGAAGAAATCAATGCTAAAATTCAGAAAAAATTAGAAAGCTATCAAGAATTGTATGATAGCAATCAGCGTTTGATTTATTTAGGTCAAAAAGTAAATGATTTAGCCGAAGGTTACTTTAATAATAAGCGTAAACGCGAATTAATGGCTGAGTTGTTTAAGCTTGTCCAAATTGAAAATTCTAAACGTAAAAAACAATCTGCCAAACAAGCAAAAGCTGAAAAAGCAAAACAACAACAAATAAAACAAGAAGCAGAAAAAAAGGTGGAAGTGATTCGTAAGAAAAAGAAAGAAGCGAAGAAAAAAGAAGCCGAAAAACCTGCTCCACCAAAACCAGTTTTAAAAGTTGGTGACCGCGTTCGTATGGAAGATGGTAAAGCTGTTGGAAGTATTGATAGCATTGACGACAAAGGAAAAGCTGTTGTTAACTACGGTATTTTTACGACCAATGTAAGTTTAGACCAATTAGAATTGGTAGAAGCGGTGAAAAAACAGTAAACAATTAGCAATTAACAATATTCAATTTGAACCAGTTACCAAAACATAAACAATTAATCCTTTTTGATGGTGTTTGCAATCTGTGCAATAACTCTGTCCAATTTGTAATAAAGCATGACAAAAAAAATAAGTTTATGTTTGCGCCTTTACAAGGTAAGGCTGGACAAGAGATTATTAGTAAATACAATATTGATACCGCAAAAACAGATTCAATTTTATTATATTCTGAAGATAAAGGACTTAAGCTGAAATCTACTGCAGCATTATATATAGCTAAAGATTTGGGCTTTCCTTCTGCTCTACTTACTATTTTTTTAATTGTACCTGCTTTTATCAGAAATATGGTTTACGATTTTATTGCCAAAAACCGCTACAAATGGTACGGTAAAAAAGAAGCTTGTATGGTTCCTACACCAAAGTTAAAGAGCAAATTTTTGGAGTAATATTGTTCTCGATACAAAACTCCTATTGTCGCAATACTCGAACCGACGAGTTTAAGATTTATAAAACCACGACACCTCGAGTGTTTTTTGAAGAATGAGAAAATGTATCTAAAAGCTTTAACTCACCTAAAGCATGAGTTTACTTAATAAAAACTATACTTCCCTAATTATATATTTTTTAGTTTATACTTTCAAATTAATTTAGCATTGAGAGTAGGTAATAAAAGATCTCAAAGCATTACTGTTAACTTAACCCTTACTTCTGTTAGTAAGGAACGAGTTAAGTTCTAAACAAAAGGCATGTCTAACCGTTTGTTTAGCTTAGTTTACTAATGGACAATGTAATGTTTTGAGATTTATTTTTTTTAGGTAAAGAGGTTTAAACATTTAATTATTTTAAAATCTTTTTTAGATAATGATAAGCTTCTTTTTCCATAATATCAAAACCACCATCTGCAAAAGCCATTAATTTTATATCAGCAAATAAATCTGCTAAATCATTACGATAATAATCATGAGTTTTTACAGCTTCGATAATATTTTGTATGCTTTGGTAATCATTATCTTGGTTAAACTTCTCTTCTACTCTTTTGTAAATATCCTTATCAACTCTAGATAAAATATATTCTTTTTCTTTTTTGGTTTCTTCTAAATCAGAATGAGCAACAAAAATTAAAATGTATGCTAATAATTCTTCTTTAGACCATTGTTTAGGATCTTGCATGTTTTCTGTTGTTAAAGTTCCGTATTCTGTCCACGAACCATCGTAAACGCTATTGTTATAACCTAATAGTGTTGCAGCTAAACTTAAAATTGAAGCAGTAATACCAGAGCCACAAGTAAACACTAAATGTTGATTATTGTTTGCTAAATTTTTAAAAGCTGAAGCTATTTGTTCTTTATGCTGAAATTTATGTTCGTTTAATATATTTTGATATGGCAAATTAACCGAGTTTGGTATATGTCCTGAGCGTAAACCTTCTCTTGGTTCTGGTACGCGACACATAAAACGATCGTTAGACCTTGCATCGATTATCTTAAAATTTGGATCTTTATTTATAGCTTCTAAAGATTCAAAATAGACAACGTTATTTGGATTGTATTTAGCTATAAAATTTCCTGAGTTATATTGTTTTTCAGTTTTAACTTCTGTTGGAAATTTCTGAGCCTTCCATTCAGGAAAACCTCCATCTAAAACAGCTACATTGTTATGTCCAAATGTTTTAAATAACCACCAAACACGCGGACTAGAATATATTCCAAATTCATCATAAACAACAATAAAATCTTCTTTGTTAATTCCTAGTTTTTGGGCTTCGGTTTGAAATTGAATTTCAGAAGGAATTGTATTAGGAAATTCTGCTGAAGCATCACTAAAAGCATTCTTTATATCAAAAAATCTAGCATTTTCTATTTGTTGCTCTTCTGATTTAAAGTTGCTTGAAACTTTTTGTATTGTTCCATTTAAAACAACAACGTTTGGATGGTTTAAATGATCTTTTAACCACTTTACAGAAACAATATTATCAAAACCATCCATAATTAAATATTAAGTTTTATCTGTTTAAATTTAGAATATTTATAATACATGATTATTTTACATCTTCATAATTGTCATCCCATTCTTTTGGATGTGGCTCATGCAATTTATCTAACGATTTTGCAACTAACATAGATACAGTAGCATCTCCAGTTACATTTACCACTGTACGACACATATCTAAAGGTCTATCTACTGCAAATATCAAGGCTAATCCAATTGGTAATAATTCCGCAGGAAAACCAATAGACTCTAAAACAATAACCAACATTACCATACCAGCACTTGGCACAGCAGCACTACCTATAGAAGCTAATAATGCGGTTAAAATTATAACAATTTGATTGGTAAACGTTAATCCTTCTGGCCAAATTACCTGCATAATAAAAACAGCTGCTATACCTTGGTACAAACTTGTTCCATCCATATTTACTGTTGCGCCTACTGGTAAAACAAACCCAGAAACTTCTTTATCTACACCAATATGTTCTTCTACACGTTCCATTGTAACTGGTAATGTTGCAGCACTACTTGAGGTTGAAAATGCTAATAATTGTGCTGGACTAATTTGTTTTAAGAACCATAGTGGTGATTTTTTAGCATAAACACTAACTAAAATTAAGTAGAAACAAATCATTAAAAACAATCCTCCAACAACGCATAATGCATATAATAAAAGTTTTAGTAAAATTTCTGTATCATCAAAAGCTATAATCACATTTGCCATTAGTGCAAATACTGCGTAAGGAGCAAAAAGCATGATTAAATCGACCATTTTCATGATGACCTCGTTGAGTGAATCGAAAAAATCTACCATAGGCTTGGCTTTTTTGTCTCCAATTAGCAACAAACAGATACCAACAAATAATGCAAAAAATATGACTTGCAACATTGAAGCATCTGCAAAAGATTGAAATATATTACTCGGGAAAATATCTACTAAAGGTTGTAAAGGACCAGCATCTTTAGTTGCGTTTGCTTTATTTAGTTTATCAACAACACCTGCATCATTTTCATACTTCATTTTAATTTTTTCGATGGTATCTTTAGGCATACCTGTACCCGGTTTTGCAATATTTACAATACTTAAACCAATAACAATAGCTACTAAAGTTGTTGTTATGTAAATACCAATGGTACGTAAGCCCATTTTTTTAATTTTTGAAATATCTTTTAAATCGGAAACTCCTTTAATTAATGAAGCTAAGATTAAAGGAACAGCAATTAACTTTAAAAGATTAATAAAAATTTTACCGAATGGAGCAATCCAATGTGTTGTAAATAATTTTCCGCCATCAATGGTATTCATTAAAAAACCAAAAATTATCCCTAGTATCATTCCTATAATAATCTTCCAATGTAACGCTAGTTTCTTCATATAATATATTTCTTTTCCTTAGATAAATTATGTAATTAGTTAGTTTGTAGTTTTATAAGCTTATTATATTTTTAGTAAATTTTATTAATTAAAAAATAATCGGCTAAAACCAGTGCAGCCATAGCTTCTACAATGGGTACAGCACGAGGTACAACACAAGGATCGTGTCTTCCTTTACCTTGCATTTCAACTTCATTTCCTTCTTTATCAATAGTGGTTTGATCTTGCATAATTGTTGCTACAGGTTTAAAAGCAACTCTAAAATAAATATCCATACCGTTACTTATTCCTCCTTGGATACCACCAGAAAGATTTGTTTTGGTACTTCCGTCAATATTAAATTGGTCGTTATGTTCACTACCTTTCATTTTAGCGCCGCAAAATCCGCTACCATATTCAAAGCCTTTTACGGCGTTTATTGATAGCATAGCTTTACCTAACTCGGCATGTAGTTTATCAAAAACAGGCTCGCCTAATCCAATTGGCACATTTTTTAATACACAAGTTACTGTTCCTCCTATAGTATCACCTTCTTTTCTGATTTGCTTGATTTTTTCAATCATTTTATCGGCATATTCTTCATCTGGACAACGTACAATATTAGATTCTACTTTAGAAAAGTCTAAATCTTGGTACGGTTTTTCAAGAAAAATATCACCAACAGAAGACGTATAAGCATGAATTTGTATAGTATTAAGCATTTGCTTTGCAATAGCACCAGCTACTACTCTACTCGCAGTTTCCCGAGCACTACTGCGTCCGCCACCACGATAATCTCTAAACCCGTATTTTTTATCGTATACAAAATCTGCATGACTTGGTCTGTATGCATTTTTAATATGCGAATAGTCTTTAGATTTTTGATTGGCATTTTCTATGACAAAACCAATTGGTGTTCCGGTAGTTTTACCTTCAAAAATACCTGAAAGAAATTTGACTTCGTCTGGTTCTTTTCGTTGGGTTACAATTTTTGATTGTCCTGGTTTACGACGATTCATTTCGTGCTGGATTGCTTCAAAATCTAATTCAATTCCTGGTGGACAACCATCTATAATTCCGCCAATTGCAGTTCCGTGTGACTCACCAAATGTGGTAAGTTTAAATAAATTCCCGAAGCTATTTCCTGCCATAAATATTTAATTTACGCTAATGTAATCATAAAAAATGCCTAAACAAAACAGGTTTTATTTCAACTTTTAAAAATTGATAATATTAACTTAACAATATACTGATAATTAAATAATTGTAAAGACACGTTGTATTAACAAACATTATCAATATTTGTAGCGTAAAAAATCTAAAGTATTGAAATTTAAAAGAAAAGTTGAAATAGTAGTTATATCTGATGTACACCTTGGCACTTATGGTTGCCATGCTAAACAACTTCTTACCTATTTAAATAGTATAGAACCAAAACATTTAATTTTAAATGGTGATATTATAGATGTTTGGCAGTTTAGTAAGCGTTATTTTCCTAAATCACATATGCAAGTGATTAAAAAAATTGTATCATTTGCTGCAAAAGGAACAAAAGTAACTTACATTACTGGAAATCATGACGAGATGCTTAGAAAATTTACCGATACCGAAATTGGTAACATTGCAGTTGTTAATAAATTAGTTTTAGAATTAGACGATAAAAAAGCTTGGATTTTTCATGGAGATGTTTTTGATGCCTCAATCCAAAATGCTAAATGGTTAGCAAAACTTGGTGGTTATGGTTATGACCTTTTAATTTTAATAAACCGTTTTACTAATTGGATGTTAGTTAACTTAGGAAAAGAAAGATATTCTTTATCAAAACGTATCAAAAACAGCGTAAAATCTGCAGTTAAATACATTAGTAATTTTGAAAAGACAGCAACAGATTTAGCTATAGAAAACGGTTACGATTATGTTATTTGTGGTCATATACACCAGCCTAAAAATGAAATCGTAGAGTCTAAAAAAGGAAAAACTCACTATTTAAACTCTGGTGATTGGGTTGAGAATTTTACTGCTTTAGAATATCAGTTTAAACGCTGGAAATTATACAAATACAGCGAAGATAAACTTTCTGCTTTTTATGCTGATGAAGAAATAAAAGACATGACAGAATCTGAATTAATTGCTGCAATAACTGTTATGAAACCAATGAAATAATTCGGTTTTTTAAAATAGATTAAGTTTCTTTACTTTGTAAAAAACTCAACACATGAAACTTACGCAATCTATTTTACTCTTATTTTTAAGTCTATTTTTATTTAATTGTTCTGATGATAGTGATGATTCAGAAATAAATAATCAAATTCAATTTCCTGGTGAGTTTTTACCACTATCCATTGATAATCAATGGTATTATGATGTAGAAAACACAAATAACAATACAAACGAAACTACAAATAGTCAAGACGTTTTAAAGGTTGAAAGTGAAAATGCCTCAGGATTTTCTTTATCAGTTAATGATAATGGCGTCGCTAATGGAACTATGAGTGGCATTTTAACCACTGGATATTTATCTTTAACAGAAACCACTTTAGTTTCTAACGGAACAATAGGCTTACCTATAGACGGATTTGATTTTAATATTGTTTTAGAAAATGCGATATTATACAATACTGAATCACCAAATGGCCAAATACTATATATGCAGTCAGGTACTTTTGCTCAAGACTTTCAAGGATACCCAATAACTATTAATTATTCTTTGTTTAGCACACAGTTAGAAAACCTAGAAAACATGGAAGTTTTAGGTGTAAATTATGATACTGTAACATCTGCTAATATTTCACTTGAATTATCTGTATCTACAGAAGTGTCTGTATTTGGTTTAACGCAAACAATAAGTCTTTTAGATACTCAAAATGTATTATCTGTAGATGCGTTTTATGCAAAAGATATAGGATTGATTACCTCTAATGCTAATATTGGTTATTCTTTAAACGAAAATACAGTAACCATTTTACAGCAACTAGGTGTAGATTTAAGCATGCTACCAACAAACACGTCAATATTAAACACGCAAGAATTGACAAGTTACACTTTACAATAAAGCATCTTTTAATATAGTTACTGGATGATATGCAGTTTTCTGTGTTCCATCTTTTATTTGATGCCTACAACTAGTACCATTTGCACTAATTACAGTAGCTTTATCAGCTTTTCTTATTGCCGGAAATAAAGTTTGCTCGCCTATTTGCATACTTATATCAAAATGTTCTTTTTCGTAACCAAAACTTCCTGCCATACCACAACAACCACTTGGTATGATTGTAACTTTATAATTTTTAGGAAGGTTTAAAACGTTAAAACTATGTATTTGGCTAGATAATGCTTTTTGATGGCAATGTCCATGAAATTTTATTGTTTTTTCTTCAAGAGTAAATTGATCTGAAGTGACGTTTCCTATAGCGATTTCATTACTAATAAATTCTTCAACTAAAAAGGTATGTTTAGCAATACGTTCTGCAGAAGTTTTATCATCTACTAATCTTGGATATTCATCTTTAAACGTTAAAATAGCTGAAGGTTCGATACCTATTAACGGTGTGTTTTCAGTAATTAACTTTTTAAAAGTTTCAATATTTTTATCTGCTACTTTTTTTGCTTGATCTAATAATCCTTTAGATAGCAAAGAGCGACCAGATTCAGCATGATTGATAATTTCTACTTGATAATTCAATGCTGTTAATAATGTTATTGCATCTTGACCTATTTGGCTATCTAATTGGTTAGTAAATTCATCATTAAACAAAAATATTTTTTTGATTGAATTATTTTTAATTAACTGATTTTTAGTTTTTTGATAATATTTATCTAAACTAACACTAGACAATAAAGGCAAGCTTCTTTTAGACGCAATACCAAAATTTTTTTTAATTAATGAAGCTGAAATTTTATTAGAAAACATCAAATTAGTAACACCTTTAAAGCGTCTTCCAAACACATTTAATTGATTGTTGTAAGCAAACAATTTGGTGCGCCAACTAATTCCATTTTCTTTTTGATATTGATATAAAAACTCGGCTTTTAAACTAGCAACATCAACACTACTTGGGCATTCACTAGCACAAGCTTTACAGCTTAGACACAAATCAAAAACATCTTTTAATTCTACATGATTGAATTTGTTTTCTTTATCCGAAGTCGTTAAAAACTCGCGTAACGCATTGGCTCTAGCTCTTGTGGTATCCTTTTCGTTTTTTGTTGCTCTGTAACTTGGACACATTGTACCGCCAAATTCTGGTAATTTCCTACAATCTCCTGATCCGTTACATTTTTCAGCTTCGCGTAAAATGCCTAATGACTTAGAGAAATCAAGCTTGGTTTTGATGTTAGGTTCTACTCTATTGGGTTGATAGCGTAAGTTTTTATCCATTGGTAATGCATCTACAATTTTACCAGGATTAAAAATATTATCAGGATCAAAAGTGTACTTTATTTGCTTAAGTGTTTGGTAATTTTTGTTACCTATCATTAACTCGATAAACTCTGCACGTACAATACCATCACCATGTTCGCCACTAAAAGACCCATTATACTTTTTTACTAATTTGGCAACATCGGTTGTAATTTGCCTAAATAATTTAACGTCTTCAGATTGTTTTAAATCTAAAATTGGACGTAGATGAAGCTCGCCAGCACCAGCATGTGCATAATACACTGCATTCTGGTTGTAACGCTTCATTAAAGCAGTAAATTCATTAATGTAATTAGCTAAATCATCAATAGTAACAGCTGTATCTTCAATACAGGCAACCGCTTTTTTATCACCAACAATATTACCCAACAAACCTAAACCGGCACTTCTTAGATTGTTAGCTTTATCAATATCATCTTCTATTAAAATAGGATTAGCGTAGCTTAAATTATGTGTTTCAATATCAATAATTAAAGCGTTTGCTTTGTCTTTGGCATCAGGTAATGTGTTGGCTCTAACTTCACACATTAAAATTGCCACAGGATCACCTTCTATAAAGTTTCTATTTTCTTGCTGGGTTTTATTGGCTTTTGTACAATCTAATATGGTTTTATCCATCATTTCGCAATTAAACAAATCGTGTTGCATTGCTGGTTTTACTGCATTTAAACAATCTTCAATAGTTTTAAAATGCATGGCTACCATGACGCGATGTTTTGGCGGTAAAGCGTCTAACTGCAAGGTGATTTCGGTGGTAAACGCTAATGTACCTTCGCTTCCTGATAATAATTTAGCGACGTTAATATCTTCTTTTTCTATTAATTCGTCAACTGCGTATCCAGTGTTTCTTCTATGAATTTCAGGTTTTGGAAAGTTGTTTTTTATTTCGTTTACGGTTTCTTCTGAAGAAATAATTTCATCTAAAACCTTATAAATATTGGCTTCTAAAGTATTTTCTGATTTTAATTGCTGAATTTCAGTTTTAGTTTTTGAATTAAAAATAGTTTCACTTCCATCACTTAAAATAGTTTTTAGTTTAATAACCTTATCTCTAGTCACACCATATTTTATAGACGTTGTCCCAGACGAATTGTTACCAACCATTCCGCCAATCATACAGCGATTAGACGTAGATGTATTTGGACCAAAAAACAGACCAAAAGGTTTTAAATAGTTATTTAATTGATCACGAACAACGCCAGGTTGAACTGTTACCGTTTTATTTTGCTCATCTAAACTTATTATTTTATTGAAATGCTTTGAAACATCAACTACAATTCCGCTACCAACACATTGACCAGCAAGTGATGTACCTGCAGTACGCGGTATTAATGAAGTTTTGTTGTTTTTAGCAAAATCAATAAGTTTAATTATGTCAATTACTGTTTTTGGATAAGCAACTGCTAGTGGTAAAATCCTATAAACTGAAGCATCTGTAGCGTATAAAGTTTTTAATAGTTGGTCAAAATAAAGTGTTCCGTCTAAGTTTTTTGAAAGTGCTTGAAGCTTAGCGTTCATAAGAGTTAGGATGTTTTTGCTAAAAAACAAATTTAAGACATGTTAACTAATATTAACAACGTTTTATGAACGAATTTTAACATTTGAAACGTTTTATGATTAATTTTGTTTAAACCAAAACAATTAAAATTTATGAAAAATCTTATTATTACAACTGTTGCATTACTAGGTTTTGCAACTTTTACATTTGCCCAAGACATTTCTCCAAACGCAATTGGATTACGTTTAGGAGATAGTGATGGTTTTGGTGCAGAAATATCTTACCAAAGAGCTTTAGGAGATAATAACCGTTTAGAAGCTGATTTAGGCTTAAGAAGCGGAAGCAATTACGACGGATTTAAATTAGCTGCATTATACCAATGGGTATGGAATATTGATGGTGGATTTAACTGGTACGCTGGTGCTGGTGGTGGATTAGGATCTTACAGCTTTGATAATGACATACCAGGTCTTGATGACGATAGCGAAACATTTTTATTTGTAGCTGGAGATATTGGTATTGAATATAATTTTGATATTCCGTTACAATTATCTTTAGATGCTAGACCTGAATTAGGATTTGGAGATTATAGAGATGATTTAGATTTTGACATCGCTTTAGGTATTAGATACAGATTCTAAACCAATTAAAATACAAATAAAAAAAGCCATCTAGATTAGATGGCTTTTTTTATTAATATACTTTACATTTATTAAGGGTTTCTTGATAAATAGCTTCGTATTTTGGAACGATTTGATGTATATCAAAAGTTTTGGCTTGTGACTTAGCATTTTTCTTAAATGCTTTAAATCTACTTTCATCTTTTAATATATAAATCGCATTTTTGCTCATATCTTCAACATCTCCTACTTCACTTAAAAATCCAGAAAAACCTTCTTTATTAACTTCTGGTATTCCACCTGTATTACTTGAAATTACAGGAACACCTGACGCCATAGCTTCTAAAGCAGAAAGCCCAAAGCTTTCGGTTTTACTTGGCAATAAAAACAAATCTGAAAAACATAGTATGCGATCAATCTCGTTACTATTCCCAAAGAAAATTACTTTATCTGCAATACCTAATTCTTCACATAAACGTTCTGCAGGTTCGCGTTCTGGACCTTCGCCTACCATCATTAATTTAGCAGGTATTTCTTTTTGAATGTTATAAAACACTTTAATTACATCTGGTATACGTTTAACTTCACGCATATTACTAATGTGAGTTATAATTTTTTCATCTTCTGCTGCCATCATGGCACGTTGACAATCTGTAAAATCATGATTAAACCTAGAAATATCTATAAAGTTAGCAACCACATTTATTTCCTTTTTTATATTAAATAAACGCAGCGTATCTTCTTTTAAACTTTGTGAAACTGTTGTAACAGCATCAGATTTGTTAATGCTAAATGTTACTGCTGGTTTGTAAAATGGATGATTACCTACAAGTGTAATATCTGTACCGTGTAAAGTTGTTACTATTGGTACATAAATACCTTCTTCTAACAACATTTTTTGCGCCATATATGCAGCATAGGCATGAGGAATTGCGTAATGCACATGCAAAACTTCAATCTTATGAAGCTTTACCATATCTACCAATTTACTTGATAAAGCTAACTCGTATGGTTGATAATGAAATAATGGATATTCTGGAACATTTACTTCGTGAAAATGCACATTATTACCTAATAACTCTAATCGCACTGGTTGATTATAGGTTATAAAATGAATTTGGTGTCCACGCTTGGATAATTCTAAACCTAATTCTGTTGCAACTACACCACTACCGCCAAAGGTTGGATAGCATACTATGGCTATTCTCATTTATTTGATTGGTTTTAATTGAAAGATTTAACT
>Ga0105235_100455_pt1 | contig 13922 bp, 13 predicted proteins | sample Virmet3819_2500_FD_90059 | JGI IMG/M metagenome (GOLD analysis project Ga0105235, IMG submission 90059) | Marine viral communities from the Southern Atlantic ocean transect to study dissolved organic matter and carbon cycling - metaG 3819_2500 | ecosystem: Environmental > Aquatic > Marine >... | reverse complement strand
GTTTAGGTTGTGATATCACAAATACAAAAGCACTAGAAAAAATCGCACGTATAAAAGACGTAAAATTGGATAAAGCAAACCTCTCATTTATTTGTCACGACTTAAGTAATCTATCAGATTATGTTAAGCAAATAGATACTAAAACCTTTAAAATTTTAAAACGCGCTTTACCTGGACCTTATACATTTATTTTACCAGGTTCTAAAACCTTACCAGCTGCATTTAAAAAGAAAAAAGAAGTTGGTATACGTGTACCTAATAACAATATTGCTTTAGAAATTGTAAAACTTTTAGGTAACCCTATTGTCTCAACATCTATTAGAGATGAAGACGAAATTATAGAATACACCACAGATCCAGAATTAATTCTAGAAAAATGGGACAATCTTGTAGATTTAGTTATTGATGGTGGTTATGGAGATAATCAAGCATCTACAGTTGTCGATTTATCTAAAGAAGAACCTTTAATTGTTAGAGAAGGAAAAGGTAGTTTAGAGATTTTTTAGTTTTTTTATTTAGAAAAAAATACGCCTAGTTGTCTGTTTTAAATATCTAAATTAGAGTTGTTTACGAAATATCGGTAAATTGTATCGAGAAGTAATTTCAATATATTTTATCTTTAGTAGAAGTAGAAAATAAACTAAAACAGAAAATGCAACCAACAAACAATCATATTAATTACGTCGAGTTTAAATCTACAGATTTAGAAGCTACATAAACCTTTTATAGTAATGCTTTTGGTTGGCAATTTACAGATCATGGAGACAGGTATATCGCTTTTGAAAATAGTGATTTGCAAGGCGGATTTGAAAAAACTAATCAACCAATTGTCTATGGTAGATTAGTGGTCTTGTATCATAACGATTTAGAAGGTATTAAATCAAAACTAATTCAATTAGGCTAAATAATTTCTGTAGATATATTTTCTTTTCCTGGCGGAAAGCGCTTTCAATTTTTAGATCCTTCGGGTAATGAATTAGCTATTTGGAGTGAATAATTAATCCAAAAAAAAGCCCAACTTAAAGTTGAGCTTCTTTCTATTTATTTCATCAGAATTAGTTACCTTCTTCTTCAGATAATGTCTTCATTTCTTCTTCAATCATTTTATAAAACTGATCGATTTTTGGTAAGATGTAAATCTTTGTTCTTCTGTTAGTTGCTCTATTTTCAGCAGTATCATTTGGTACTAAAGGTAAATGGTCACCACGTCCAGCAGCAATTAATTGTTCTGGCTTAACACCTAATTCTTGTAAAGCTCTTACGATAGAGGTACTACGTTTTACACTTAAGTCCCAGTTATCTAACAATACGCCTTTTCTGTATGGTACATTGTCTGTATGTCCTTCTACCATAGCTTCAAAGTTTGGTTTACCATTAATTACTGTTGCTACTTTACCTAAGATTTCTTTTGCGCGTTCAGTAATGTTATAGCTTCCGCTTTTAAATAATAATTTATCTGATAAAGAGATAAATACTACGCTTTTTTCTACATTAATTTCAATGTCTTCATCATTAAGTCCAACTTCTTTCTTTAAACTTGTAACTAAAGCTAAAGTAACACTGTCCTTTTTAGTTAAAGCGTCTTGTAGCCTTGAGATTTTTAAATCTTTTTCTTTTAAGCTTTCTAAAGATTTTTCTAAGTTTTCTGCACCTTTTGTTGTTAAAACAGTCATGTCTTTAGTGCTTTGTATTAAAGCTTCGTTGTTAGATTTCATATCGGCTAAACGATCTTGTAACTCTTTAACTCTCGCTAACTCTGCAGCTTTATCTGCTAAGCATGAGTTTAATTTTACTGTAGCAGTGTTTAAAAGGTCTTGTGTTTCTTTATGTTTTGCTTCTAGAGCTGCGTATTCTTTTTTAGATACACATGAGCTTAGTAACAGTAGTGCACTTGCACTAAATAATATTAGTTTCTTCATAATTTATGGATTGAATAAAATTAAATTTATACACACCAAAAGTATAAATATTTAAAATGTTAAAATAAGCTTTAACAAAACTTTTGCTAAAAGATTTAAAGTTTTGAAAAATTTGTTTTCTTTTTAATGAAGTAACTATAAACAATAGACTTGACAGAAAAATAGCCTTTTTGTTGTGGTAAATTTTTACGCTGTTTTAAAAGCTTTTTTAAGTTGAAATAAAATGAAAAATGAGCTTTTAAAATTGCAAAAAAATGCTTGATTTTAAGTTGATATAAAAACTGAATTCCTGCAATACCATCTAAAACTAATCGAGTAAAAATTAAACTAAATAAATAGCCAGAAGCATTTTTGGTGATATTAAACAAACTGTTTCTAAAATTTAAGTATGTTTTTTTGGGATTAGTGGCATTTAAAGTAGCGCCACCAACATGAAATACGGTACTTTCTGAAACGTATTTTGCTTTGTAGTTTAAATTAAATGCACGCCAACATAAATCAATTTCTTCTTGATGAGCAAAAAAGGATTCGTCAAAACCATTTAGTTGATTAAACACTTGTTTTCTTATAAAAAAACATGCTCCTGAAGCCCAAAATATGTTTGAGTTTGGATATTGATTAGTATCTGTTTCTATGGTATTAAAAATTCGTCCTCTACAATAAGGATAACCGTATTTGTCAATAAATCCACCTGCTGCGCCAGCATATTCAAATTTAGTTTTGTCTTTATAATCTAAAATTTTTGGCTGAATGATTGCTGTTTCAGTTTCAGTATTAAAAGTGTCAAGTATTGGGTCAAGCCAATTTGGTGTGACTTCAATGTCGCTGTTAAGAAGACAGAAAATATCTTCGCCTACAAATTGTAATGCATCATTGTAGCCTTTAGCGTATCCACCATTAATTTTGTTTTCTATGATTTTTACTTTAGGAAACTGATCTTTTACAAAAGCAACAGAATTATCTGTAGATGCATTATCTGCTACATAAATAGTGGCGTCTTTAGAATAATCAATAACAGAAGGCAAAAACTGCTCTAAAAGTGCTTTTCCGTTCCAATTTAATATGACAACTGCTATTTTCAATATTTGTTGATGTGTTTATTTGTTTTCTAATACTGCCAACTGCGTATTTTTTACTGCTGACTATATTCTGGAATATCTCTTAAAAACTGATAGTGTTCAGCCTCAAAATCCATTTTGCAATAATAATGATTTATACCATTGGTCACCATTAAATAGTCTGCATTTAGCGTTAAGTTATAACGCGCAATTTGATCAAAAGTATCTTGGCTTATTTTAATCTTAGGCGCTTTACATTCAACAATTAACTTAATGCTTCCGTCAGTGTTAAAAACAACAATATCGTAACGCTTTTTTAAGTCGTTTACTTTCAGTTCTTTTTCAACATTAATTAAAGAAATCGGGTAATTTTTAACTTCAATTAAATAATGAATACAATGCTGTCTTACCCATTCTTCAGGTTGTAAAACGATAAATTTTTTACGTATCACATCAAAGATAGATACTTTATTTTCGCTATTTTTGAAACGAAACGAAAACTTTGGAAAATTGAGGTCTAGCATTAACGCTGTATAATTTATTTCAAAGTTAAGGTACAATAATAAAAAAGCAAATTCCATGTCATGTTTTTGGAATTTTAAACTTGCAATTTTAAGCTTGTGGACGACGTCAAACAACTGGTAACAGATATAAAAAACGGAAATATCAAACCTATTTATTTACTAATGGGTGAAGAACCTTATTATATTGATAAAATTTCAGAATTTATAGAACAAACTGTGCTTGCAGAAGAAGAACGTGGTTTTAATCAAATGATTCTTTATGGTCGTGATGTAGCAGTAGAAGATATTGTAAGTAATGCAAAGCGTTTTCCTATGATGGCAGAACGCCAAGTGGTCATAGTAAAAGAGGCTCAAGATTTATCACGCACGTTTGATAAGTTGGATGATTACGCTAAAAATCCGCAACCATCAACAGTTTTAGTGCTTTGTTATAAATATAAAACTGTAGATAAACGTAAAGCAGTGTATAAGGCAATAAAAAAATCTGGTGTTGTTTTCGAAAGTAAAAAACTATATGATAATCAAGTACCAGATTGGATAAAGCGTGTTTTATCACCAAGAGGTTATGCTATAACACCCAAAGCTTCTCAATTATTAGTAGAGTTTTTGGGGACAGATTTAGGTAAAATTAATAACGAACTGGAAAAACTTCAAATCGTTTTACCTAAAAATACACAAATTACACCAGAGCATATAGAAGAAAATATTGGGATTAGTAAGGATTACAACAATTTTGAGCTTAGAAAAGCAATAGGCGCAAGAGACAGCGTAAAAGCATTTAAAATTGTACAATACTTTGCAGATAACCCAAAGGATAATCCAATGGTAGTTACGGTTGCATTACTATTTAATTTCTTTTCTCAGTTATTGCAATTACATGGTATGAATGATAAAAATCCGCGAAGTGTGGCAAGCGCTTTACGTGTTAATCCTTATTTTGTAAACGAATATTTGGATGCTGCAAGAAACTTCCCGATGCGAAAAGTAAGTCAAGTAGTTGCCTTACTTAGAGAGTTTGACGTTAAAAGTAAAGGTGTAAATAGCAATGCTGTACCGCAAGGAGATTTACTAAAGGAATTATTAGTTAAGATTTTAAATTAATGAAGCACCTTTTTTCAATTGTATTAATCTTTTTATTGTTTTCTTGCAAAACAACACAAACACTTCCAGATCCTTTAGAAGCTGGATGGAATGGTAAAAAAGTGTGCGAAGTGTTGCAAGATACTAAAGAGCAACGCATTTTAAAATGTACATTTCCGCCAGGAGTAGGACACGAAAAACATTATCATAATTCACATTTTGGTTATACTTTAAAAGGAGGAACATTTAAAATTACAGATACTTCGGGGACAAAAACCATTACAGTTCCAAAAGGTACAACGTGGAGTAAAGACCAACTATCAATACATGAAGTTATAAATGTTGGTGATAGTACATCGGTTTACTTAATTATAGAACCTAAATAAAATTGTTAATTTCCATTAACGATTTTAACACAACTCATTTCTTTTTTAACAAAGCCTATTAAAATAAGGTTAAACGCTGGCTGTAATTCTTTAATAGTATTGATTTTAAGTAATTTAGGTGAAGATAAAATTTAACTTAAAATCAAAAAAATGAAAAATTTAAATAATAAAACTGTAGCAATATTAGCTACAAACGGATTTGAAGAAAGCGAATTAAATGAACCAATGAATGCTTTAAAAGAAGCTGGCGCAGAAGTACACATTGTTTCTGAAAAAACTGGAACAATAAAAGCGTGGAAAGATGGAAATTGGAGTAACGAGTACCAAGTTGATAAAACTATAGATCAGGTATCTCAAGACGATTATAACGTTTTAGTATTACCAGGCGGAGTAATTAACCCAGATACTTTAAGACGTAACGAAGATGCGGTAAGATTTATTAAATCGTTTTTTGCAAATAAAAAACCAGTAGCAGCTATTTGTCACGCACCATGGTTATTAGCAGAAGCTGGCGTTTTACAAGATAGAAAAGTAACATCATACGACTCTATAAAAAGAGATATTGTAAATGCAGGCGCCATGTGGGAAGATAGTGAAGTAGTAGTAGATGAAGGATTAGTAACTAGTAGAAATCCTAACGATTTACCAGCATTTAATAAAAAATTAATAGAAGAAATTTACGAAGGTAAACACCAAATGCAAACTTCATAAGTTTTAGATTGATAGATAGTAAAAAGCAAGCTTAATAAGCTTGCTTTTTTATTTTGGATTTAACGTGTTTTTTCTGTGATCAATTCCCCAATCAACCATAGCGTCTAAAACTTTTAATATATCTTCTCCAGATTTGGTTAAAGAATATTCGATTAAAATAGGAGTAGAGTCGTACACAGTACGTTTTACTACGCCATTCAATTCCAAGTCTTTTAATTCTTTAGATAACATTCTTGGTGTGATTTTTTCAATGTTTTCTTGTATGTCTTTAAATCTTGATTTACCGTAAAGTAAAGAAGCGATTATTGGTAATTTCCATTTTCCGCTTAATACATTTAAAGTATCATTAATCGCTAAAACAAATTGTTTCGGGCAAGCTTTAACTGTTGAAATATCTTTTACTTCACTCATTTTTAGTTATTTAAAATTGAACTATACTTAAGTATACTGCTATTTTATTAGTATTAGATATACTTTGTATAGCAAAAATATTAATTTTGTTTTAGAAAATAATTAAAAACACAAAAAAATGATATTAGTTACAGGAGCAACCGGAGAATATGGTACACATGCAATAAACTCTTTATTAGAAAAAGGTGTAGCACCATCAAATATTTCAGCTTTAGTTAGATCTGAAGAAAAAGCTCATGCTTTAAAAGAAAAAGGCGTAAATATTAAAATAGGAGATTATAATGATTACAATAGTTTAGTCGAAGCTTTTAAAGGCGTTGATAAATTATTGTTTGTATCTGGTAGCGAAATTGGTACTAGAGAAGCACAACATAAAAATGTTGTTAATGCTGCAAAAGAAGCAGGAGTAGATTTTATTGCTTACACCTCTTTTATTAGACATGTAGATGCTAAAGATTCAGCAATTGGTTTTTTACAAGACACGCATCAAAAAACAGAGCAATGGATAAAAGACAGCGGTATAGATTACACTATTTTACAAAACGGTTTATACTTAGATATTTTACCAATGTTTTTAGGTGAAAATGTTTTAAATGATGGTATTTTATTACCTGCAGAAGATGGTAAATCAAACTCAGTATTAAGAGCAGAGTTAGCAGAAGCTGCAGCACACGTATTAACTACAAGCGGACATGAAAATAAAACCTATCCTTTAGTAAATAATGAAGCAGTGACCTATCAAGAGGTTGCAAATCAATTATCAAATATTAAAGGTGAAACCGTAAATTATACATCACCAAAACCAGATACTTATCAAACTATTTTAAAAGAAAATAATGTGCCGGAAGAGTATATTGGTATGTTAACATCTTTTTCTGTAGCACAAGCTAAAGGAGAATTACAATTAGAAAATAATACTTTAGAGCAATTTTTAGGAAGACAGCCTAAAACCGTAAAGCAATATTTAATAGAGGTTTATAGTTAACTATGAATCGTAAAGATTTTATAATAAATTTAGGCTTAACAAGCTCAGCAATACCTATGATGACTTCTTTAAATTCTTTAGAAAAATTATCTAGTACGTTTAAATCTACAAAACGAATGCCTGTCTTTTTTTTAGGACACGGTTCGCCTATGAACGGAATTGAAGACAATCAATTTGTACAAGGGTTTAAAAAACAAGGTGAATTATTAGAAAAACCAAATGCAATTGTTGTTATATCGGCACATTGGGAAACCAAAGGAACAAAAGTGACTGCTATGGAGTTTCCAAAGACCATACATGATTTTGGAGGTTTTCCTAAAGAACTCTATGAAGTGCAATATCCTGCACCAGGACATCCAAAATTGGCTAAGGAAATTTCTACCTTAGTACAACCAGAAGATACAGTACATTTAGACCATCAATGGGGATTGGATCATGGTGCTTGGACCGTAGTAAAACATATGTTTCCTAAAGCAGATGTGCCTGTAATACAGTTAAGCCTAGATTATACACTTAACGGACAACAGCATTTTGATTTAGCGCAACAGTTAAACCGATTACGTGATAAAGGAGTTTTAATTGTAGGTAGCGGTAATATGGTGCATAATTTAAGACGATTAGAATGGTCAAAAATAAACGATAATTATGGTTATGATTGGGCAATAGAAGCTAATACAAAAATGAAAGAATGGATTTTAAGTAGTAACCATAAACAGTTAATAGATTTTAAAAATCAAACGCAAGCATTTAATCTAGCTATACCTACACCAGAACATTATTTACCATTAATTTATGTAATGGCTATGTCGGACAATAAAGATGAAAAACTACTATTTAACGATCAGTATTTAGGAGGATCTTTATCTATGACTAGTGTAAAAATTGGTTAGATTTTACTCAAGCTCCTTTATCTCTAAGTTATAATCATATTGTAAATCTTCGTGTAGATTTTTTACTTTCTTTTTAATAGCTAAAATGTTTCTCTCGTAAAGATTGTTTAATGTAGTGTTTCTGGATATAGGAGGTGTCATAACTTTTAATTTTTGACAGAAATATAAAAGGAGTTCAACTTCAGTTTCTTTGTTAAGCGAGTATCGGATGTACTTTTTTGTATTACGTAATATTTTTCTAACGCTTTTCTTTATATAAAAAAAGCTACTCGTGTTAATTTGGTCAAACTGTTCATCAATTTCAGCTTTTATAGTTTCAATATAACCAGCTTCGTAATCGGCTTCAAAAAGTAAATAGGTAAGTAGTTCTTTATTTTCTTTTTTAAACCTTGATAAACGTAAACAAAGCTCGGCTAATTCTTCGTTAGATTTATGTTTTAATTCTTTACGTATGTTGGCAATAGTAGCAGATTTCATCTATATTTTGTAGTGTTTTCTAATTGTTTTTTTTACTCTAAAGAGTCTAAAAATCCCAATCAATAAAATTACTGGAGCAATAGCAATTAAAACGACTCCGTAAGTTTCTAAATCTTCAAAAAGCTCAATTTTTAAAATAGTAATACCTGTACCTAAAATCACTAAAAAAGTTCTAAAGTAGGCTAAAAAAGTCCTTTCATTTGCTAATTTAGTTCGTTCAATAGCCAACCAATCTCTTGTTATTAACTCTTTTTTAGGTGTACTCATCAATCTAATAATTTAGGTTAAAGGTATTAAATTATTATCACTCTGATTACTTACTATTTAACATAATATAAGAATAGTTTATCACTAGTTTAACATCAAAAGGCGCTTAAATATTTAAATTTAAGAATAACTAATTAAAAATTTAATTATGCCTTTTATTACAAATGAAAATACAGAAGAAATTGTAGATATTTTTTATGAAGATTATGGCGAAGGACAACCCGTTATTCTAATTCACGGTTGGCCACTTAGCAGAAAATCTTGGGAGCATCAAGTTTGGAAAATTGTTGAAGCTGGTTACCGTTGTATATCTTATGATAGACGTGGATTTGGGATTAGTTCTTTCCCATGGAATGGATATGATTACTCTTCGTTAGCTAGTGATTTAAATGAAATTATTACACAATTAGAATTAGAAGACGCGATTATTGTTGGTTTTTCTATGGGTGGAGGAGAAGTAATTAGATATTGTACTGATTACGGAACTGATAAAATTGCTAAAGCCGCATTAATTAGTAGTATAATTCCTTTAGTAAAACAAAAAGACGATAACCCTTCTGGTGTCCCAGAAAAAGATTTATTAGGAATTAAAGATGCTTTAGAAAATGACCGTGTAGGTTTTTTAAAAGAATTCTCTAAAGGGTTTTATAATTATGAAGAAAATAAAGATAAAATTAGTCAAGCGCAATTAGACTATGACTTTATAGTAGCGTCTCATGCATCGCCACGTGGTACAATTGAAGCGGCTAAAGCTTGGATGCACACCGATTTTAGAGATGAATTAAAGAATGTAGATGTACCAACATTAATCATTCATGGAGATGCAGATAATACTGTACCGATAGAGACTTCTGCAAAACAAGCAGCAGAAGGAATTTCGAATAATACGTTTCATATCATCAAAGATGCTCCTCATGGATTAAATATAACGCACAAAGAAGAGTTAAATAATCTTTTAATTAAATTTTTAGAAGAATAAACTACTTATATATTAAAACAAAAAGCGCATCTTTTAAAGATGCGCTTTTTTTAATTAAAACTTAAAATTACCTACCTTAATTTAGGGAAATTAGTAGGATTAGACTCATGCATTACATTATAAATAGCTTCAAAAACATCTTCAACAGATGGTTTTGAAAAATAATCGCCATCTGTACCATAAGCTGGTCTATGAGGTTTTGCTGTTAATGTTTTTGGTACGCTATCTAAGTATTTAAAAGCGCCTTGTTTATTTATAATTTGATCTAAAATGTATGCAGATGCTCCGCCTGGCATATCTTCATCAATAACCATTAGGCGATTTGTTTTTGCTACACTTTTTACGATATCTTGATTTAAGTCAAAAGGCAATAAAGATTGTACATCAATAATTTCTACATCAATACCAACTTCTAGCAACTCTTTAGCTGCTTGCTCAACAATTCTAAGTGTAGAGCCATAAGAAACTAGTGTAATATCGGTTCCTTCTTTAACAGTTTCTACAACACCTAAAGGTGTTTTAAATTCACCTATATTATTTGGCATAGGTTCTTTTAAACGATATCCGTTTAGACATTCTACAATTATTGCTGGTTCATCACTTTCTAATAACGTGTTATAAAAACCAGCTGCTTTAGTCATATTTCTTGGTACTAAAACATGTACACCTCTAACAAGGTTTAAAATACCACCCATTTGTGATCCAGAATGCCAAATACCTTCTAATCTGTGTCCACGAGTACGTACAATTAAAGGTGCTTTTTGTGTAGACTTTGTTCTGTATCTTACTGTAGCTAAATCGTCACTAATAATTTGTAACGCATACATTATGTAGTCTAGATATTGAATTTCTGCAATAGGACGTAAACCGCGCATAGCCATACCAATACCTTGCCCTACAATTGTTGCTTCTCTAATACCAGCGTCTGCTACGCGTAATTCGCCATATTTTTCTTGTAAACCTTCTAAACCTTGGTTTACATCACCAATATTACCAGAATCTTCACCAAAAATTAATGTTTCAGGATATTTATTAAAAATAGCATCAAAATTATCACGTATTACTACACGACCATCTACTTGCTCTGGATTATCATCGTAAGTTGGTTTTACTTCTTTTACATGAATAGCAGCTGTTTCTGTTTCATTTAAAAGATCAGAGCTATATTTTGGTTGAATTTTGGCAAAGTAATTCTCTATCCAATTTAGTAATTGGTTCTTAGCTTTGCTTTCTTCAGATATTACATAACGTAAAGCTTTTCTAGCTGAAGAAATGACGTCTTTACGGTTAGGTTCTTTTATATCTTTAAGCTCGTTAGTAAGTTTTTCAATAAGAACTTTATTAGAACTAGTTGTTGCTAATTGTGTTAATAATGAAATGACTTCTGTTTTTTCTTCAAGAATTGGTTTTAAGTAGCTTGTCCAAGCTGCTTTTTTACCATCTCTTACTTGCTTTTTTATATTCTTTTCAAGGGTTTCAAGCTCATCTTCTGTTGCAATGTTATGCGCAATCATCCATTCACGCATTTTTACGTTGCAATCATGTTCTCTTTCCCAAGACAAACGGTCTTGAGATTTGTAACGTTCATGAGAGCCTGAAGTCGAGTGACCTTGAGGTTGAGTTAATTCTAGTACATGGATAAGGACAGGAACGTGCTCTTCTCTTGCAATTTTTCCTGCCATTTCATAAGTTTCGATTAGGTTAACGTAATCCCAACCTTTTACGCGTAAAATTTCATAACCTTCATTGTCTTTATCGCGTTGAAATCCTTTTAAAATTTCAGATATATTTTCTTTTGTAGTTTGATGTTTTGCATGAACAGAAATTCCGTATTCATCATCCCAAACACTAATTACCATTGGTACTTGTAAAACTCCTGCAGCATTAATGGTTTCAAAAAATAAACCTTCACTTGTACTTGCGTTACCAATGGTTCCCCAAGCTACTTCATTACCTTTATTAGAAAATTTTGCAGCATCTATACCGTCTACATTTCTGTATATTTTAGAAGCTTGTGCTAATCCTAATAATCTTGGCATTTGTCCTGCAGTAGGAGAGATATCTGAACTTGAATTTTTTTGTTTGGTTAAATCTTTCCAGTTTCCGTTTTCATCTAAGCTATGTGTGGTAAAATGTCCGCCCATTTGTCTACCAGCACTCATAGGCTCTTCTTTAAGATCTGTATTAGCATACAAACCAGCAAAAAATTGTTCTATGTTTAGCTCTCCGATAGCCATCATAAACGTTTGGTCACGATAGTATCCAGATCTAAAATCGCCATTTTTAAAAGCTTTAGCTAATGCTAGTTGAGGTACTTCTTTACCGTCACCAAAAATCCCGAATTTTGCTTTACCAGTCAACACTTCTCTACGACCAAGTAAGCTACATTCTCTACTGGTTACAGCTACTTTATAATCGTTAAGGACTTCTGTTTTAAAGTCTTCAAAAGAAAGGTCTTTTTTTGTGTTAGTTTTTGCTTGCATAATATAGGAATAAGTTACTTGCAAAAATAGGTATTAAATCTGATTTTTGCAATGTGTGATTATCTTAAAATAATACGAAAAATTAAATTAAATAAGTAAAATTTTGTTAATTTCTTATTATTTAAAAGAAATATCAATTTTGGTTAAGAATTTTTTAATATCTAAAAACTTCAAATAAGTTATTTTTTAATACCATCTTCTTGTAAATAAACCTAACAAAGTTTGAGGCGAAAGTGTGACGATAAAACGTATTTTTTGATCGTAGTTTGGTTGACCAATTTCCCAACCTAAATTAGAATAAACAGGAAGGTATATTTCAAAATAATCTTCTACAAGATTTAGTCGTATACCAGAATCGTAAACAAATTTAGGGCTTAAGTTTTGGCTTTTTATAACTCCAACATCTCCATACGCCATTATATAACGCCATATTGTAGCACTTGTATTTACAGTAGTAATCCATTGATTGGCATAAGGTTGCTCTAATTTTGATTTAAATCCACCTTCTGCAATGATTAACTGCTGGCTTAATAAGCCTTGTTCTTCACTACGTCCTAAATAATCATAATCAAATAGGTAATCTGTAGGTCTGTCTAAAGCAAAACTAAAAAAGTCAGAATCTTGATAAGTTTGATTATACAAGAAAATACCAGAGAAAACCCTTAAATTAAATTGATTGTTTTTTTCGGTAAGGGTTCTAAATTCTAGCGTGGTAGATGCTTTACCAAAATCTTTAGAGAGTTGTAAGTCTACGTTGAAGTATTTTGTTTCTTTTAAATTTCTATCGTTAATACTATATCTAGCATTAAAAACACCATATTTTGGCTTTCCATCGGTTTCAAATTCGCCTGTTGGATCAACTTCTCGGTCAATATTAACATATCTAAAATTTAGATATTCTCTTTTATTATCTCTTAAGTTTTTATGGTCTCTAAATATAAAATCTATATAAGGAGTAAAGCTTGTATATGATAAATTTGGTGCATAATTGTAGTAATTACCAGATATACCATAACGTGTTCTAAAATTATTAGAGTTTTCTGGTCTTGCAGAATACGATACAGATGCACTACCGACTAATTGTTTACTTTTTATACCAAACTTTGGGCTTATTTTGTAATTAAGTCTTTTGCTTAATAATGTTTTGTTATAAAGTTTTAATCCAGGTGAAAGACCATCATAAAAATTATACTCAAACTCTGGCATAAAAAAGACTTGGCTATAATTTGGGTCTTCTATATCTTTAAATAGTCTAAACTGTAATGGTTTATTGGTTAAGAAAAAACCATCAAGTTTTTTAAAATTATTACGTTGATTAAATTCAGGCGCAACATTATCATAGTTTAAAGCTAATTGATCAGCTTCAGTTTTTTCTACTTTTATTTTTTTTGTGCCTTTAAAACCTTCAATCCATTGTTTAGAAATTACCGTATCATTTTTTAGTTTAAACAAGGCAATTGGCATTGTGTTGTCACGAATGTTTTTTATTGTAATTTCTAAAGAGTCTTCAGTTTTTTTAACTCTTTTTATACGATAATCTATTTTTTTACTTGTAGAGACATAATCTTCAAAAAACCAATCTAAATTTTTGTTAGTTTTATTCCTAATAAAATCCTCGAAATCTAAAGCAGAAATTGGTTTCATTTTTCTAGTTTTCACAAATTCAGAAATACTATTTTCAATGGTTTTATTTCCTATATAGTCATCTAAATAATTAAGTCCAACAGCTGCTTTGTATTTATTAGATATGTT
>Ga0105235_100454_pt1 | contig 13943 bp, 10 predicted proteins | sample Virmet3819_2500_FD_90059 | JGI IMG/M metagenome (GOLD analysis project Ga0105235, IMG submission 90059) | Marine viral communities from the Southern Atlantic ocean transect to study dissolved organic matter and carbon cycling - metaG 3819_2500 | ecosystem: Environmental > Aquatic > Marine >... | reverse complement strand
GCCGTTTTAGCACTGGCGAGCATGAATACGCTTTGCTAAGCGCTCCCCTCGCCACGGCGACCAGCACCCGTAGCTCAGCTGGATAGAGCGCTGCCCTCCGAAGGCAGAGGTCACAGGTTCGAATCCTGTCGGGTGCACCAGTTTTTCAATGACTTAGATCAGTGCTTCTCACCCCGTATGGAATGAGTATGGAAAACATAGGGTCGGGCTGGCCCTGCAAAGATGTGGCCTGAAAGGCTCGCAATCCAGCAAACTCGGCTCGGCTGGCCGTCCAGATATTCGCGGGTCCTATCTGCCGGATGCGCCCGCACGAAGCGCTAGCTGACCGCTTTTTCTCCGGCTGAGCTGCATTCAGACATTAGGTTCAGTTGGAAGTTACAGTTTGAGCCACGGCGGCTGGGCTGCATAAGTCGGGCGAATTCCATGGATCGCAGACAACTCGCGGACATCGGCGAATTTTAATCGCTATTTCAGAGCCTTGTCCCGCAATGAGTTGGCTGCGGATCGGCGCAAACCCGCTCTACTCGCAGACGGGTTGATTCCGCCCAAACTTGATTTCATCATAACTTATAATGGCTTAAGTCCCGAATTCGCGGGGTACGGTGTGCTGTCAAGTTCCAATATGCGCAGACGTTTCCGGTTACTTCGGCGATCCGTTCAATGCACTGAATTGTTTAATTTATAATCGGAGCGAGAGCCGCCGAGGTTTTGGGGGAAAACCGAGATTGTCGCCTCAAGCAGCACCGGGCTATCGATTGGCCTTAGCTGCCCGAAATTTGTTCGCTCCAAGGCACTCACGTTTTGGGTGCGTTTTTACCCGCTGCTCCAGTCTGAAAGCGTCAGTCTCGACAGAGACGCTTGACCGATTTGAGGTGATTTGGGTCTACCGTTTCGATCATTTCTAGAAGCAAGCTAGCTGCCCCTTTTGTCTCTTCGATTGTCATCGATGAAAACGAGAGCAAGTCATCAAGATTATCAGAATGAGACTCAACCTGCGCGAGCCGTTCAAGGCCGGTCAGCCTGTCCCGATCCAAATCTTTATGGTCAGAACAAAGCTGATCTAGTTGCCCTGGCAGTCCCGATGAGCCGGGACATTTGAAGGCGAGAAAAACGTCCAACACTCGCCGCAGAACGTTCGGCATCATGTACGAGTGATCATGATAATCTGCCTCAGACAGCGCGAAATCAATCACATGTTTGAAGAGAAAATGATATTCAGAGTCGTATTCCCTCAACAGCCGTGACATCTCCATGAAGTGCGACTGTCGCTCTCCGTCTGGGCCTTCTTTCTTGACATCGAGGTACAGAAATGTGGCAGTTGGATCCCTACCGTCTCGCGGTCGCGCTCGGTTTTTCCAAGCCTTCTTGAACTCATTCATACATTGAAGATTGTGGGTCAGAATGATCACCTGGCTGGCGGTCGCCAAACGAGATCGAATTAGTGCGCAAGCGTAGTTCAAGGCCTTGGTGTCGAGGCTTGAGACGGGATCATCTACAACGACGATCATATCCTTGAGGTTCTTCCCGTCTGACTCGATTGACGACAGGAAATAGGAAATAGCAATCGCCGTCTTTTCGCCCTCGCTATCCGTCCTCCAGCTCTTGATCCAAACATTTCGATAGTCGTCGCAATTTGGCTTGACCTACAGCGCAGTGCCCGTATTTCGATATTATTCGAAAGGTGGAACCGGTGACTGATCTCAACTCTCAAGTCTGGGCCGTGGACGCGCTTGGCGCGCTCGCCCATGAAACCCGCTTGTCGGTGTTCAGGGCTTTGGTGAAGGCCGGGGCACAAGGCATGGTTGCGGGCGCTATCGCCGAACACTGCTGCGTGCCGCCATCGACGATGTCGCATCACCTGGCCACATTGGAACGCGCCGGGCTGGTGCAGTCAGAACGTGAAAGCCGATTGATCCATTATCGCGCTGACTTTCCCGGAATGCGACGCCTGCTGACTTTCCTGATGCAGGATTGCTGCCAGGGCGCGCCGGAAATGTGCGGCGATCTGATGGGCGATTTTGCCTGTATCGCCGATCAACCCGCCAACGCTTGAGGCCGATCATGACCGACAAACCTTTCACCGTTCTCGTCCTGTGCACGGGCAACAGCGTCCGCTCGATCCTCGGCGAAGCTCTGTTCAATCACCTTGGCGGCGACCACGTTCGCGCCTTTAGCGCAGGCAGCAAGCCCAAGGGTGTTCCGCATCCCGGTGCGCTTAGGTTGCTGGCAAGGCGCGGGATCGACACGGCGTCCTTCCGCTCCAAGAGCTGGGACGAGTTCACTTTCAAGGATAGCCCTTCCATCGACCTTGCCATCACAGTCTGCGGCAATGCCGCGGGAGAGGCGTGTCCCGTATTCTTCGGCAGTCCATTAAGGGCGCACTGGGGCTCGCCTGACCCCGCAGACGTGACCGGCACCGAGGCTGAGGTCGATGCGGCGTTCGAGGAAACCTGGCGCCTAGCGGTGCTGTCCGACTGCAGGACGGTGAATTTGTAACTACGTGGATCGCGGGCCGACAGGTCGAAGACGTTCCAATCGTGCCTTACGACGCAATCCGGTTCGAGGATAATCGAGCGTTTGTCTTCGTTTACGACCCTAAAACCAGAACTGCGCGACGGACGTCGGTCGAATTGGGACTACAGGGGATCGAGGGTGTGGCGATCGCCTCGGGCCTCGACGCTGGCGCTCCAATCGTGACGAGCGGCGTCGAGCGCCTGTCGGATGGCGACCGGGTTCGCCGGATCGGGGAGAATCGCGGACAATTCGGTAGCCGCGCAGGTGACTCCCAGTGAGTGAACAGCAACCGGGCGCTAATCTCCCGCAGGACGAAAACCGGGTTGAAGGGACTACCCCTAGCGAAACGGGCCTTGAAAGCGAAGCCGTGGCAAACGCCAGCGGGTTCAAGAAGTTCTTCTTCCTCAAGACGACCTTCGGCATCCTTCTGACAACACTGTTCGTGGTCGGTGGGGTCATGGCCTATTTCAGCCTGGTCAAGGAATCGCTCCCCGACCTCGACATTCCGCAGGCGACCATCACCACCACCTGGCCCGGCGCCGATCCGACCACGATGGAAGAACAGGTCACGCAGGAAATCGAAGACGAGCTGACCACGCTCGCCGACGTCAAGGCGATCAACAGCGCTTCCTTCGACAGTTTTTCGCTGATTTCCGTCGAGTTCGACGCCAGCGCGGATTCGGGCGAAGCCATCGCCCGCCTGCGCGAAACGGTGGCCGACGCCGAGGCAAACCTGCCGTCGGAAGCCGAGAAACCGGCGATCGAACAGGTTTCCGTCGATGATCGGCCCGTGCTCACGGTTGCTCTTTATGGTGATGCTGGCCCCGCGGCGTTCAGCGCGCTGGGCGAGGATTTGCAGGACCGGCTGGAGCGGATCGGCGGCGTCAACGAGGTCGACGTGGCCGGCGTGCGCGAGGAAATCGTCCAAGTGCTGCTCGAGCCCCAGCGACTGCTGGCGCTCGGTCTGTCGCCCGTACAGGTGCGCGATGCCATCACCCGCGCCAATCTTGAACAACCGTTTGGCGAAATCGAAAGCCAGGAAATCGGTGCAGTCGTCCGTCTGGAAGGACAGTTCCAGACGATTGACGACCTTCGCGCGCTACCGGTGGCTCGCTTTGGCGACGGCGCAAGCGGCCGCCCTGTATTGCTGGGCGAGATCGCAACTGTGCGCCGTCAGCTCGAAACCGAAGAATCGCGCACTTTCTACAGTGAGGACGGCGAACGCTTCCGACCTTCGGTAAGTCTTTCGGTCAAGAAGGTACCCGGAGCCGATACGATCCAGCTGATCGAGGACGTGCTGGCTGACATCGATGCCTATGCGCAGACCACGGCTTGGCCACAAGGCGTCGAACATACCGTGGTGCAGAACGAGGCCGAGACGATCTGGGATTCGCTCATCAACGTCTTCAACAACGGATGGCAGGCGATGCTGGCGGTGTTCATCATCCTGTTCCTCGTGCTGACTTGGCGCGAGGGGCTTATCGCAGGCCTGTCGATCCCGGTCACCTTCTGCGGGGTATTGGTCGTCATCCTGTTGATGGGGTATTCGCTCAACGAGCTGGTCATCATCGGCATGGTGCTCGCCCTCGGCCTGCTCGTCGATGTGTTCATCCTGATGATGGAAGGGCTTCACGAGGACATCTACACCAACAACAAGAGCTTTGGGGAAGCGGCGCTCAGCACCATTGATCGCTATGCCATGCCGGCCTTCGCTGGCCAGTTGACGACAATCCTCGCGCTCGCGCCGCTGGTGGCTATCGGTGGCGTTTCCGGTAAATTCATTCGCGTCCTGCCGATCACGGCCATCGCATGTCTCATCCTGGCTTACATCGTGGCGCTGTTCGCAGCCGTACCGCTCTCGCGCTACCTGCTCCAACGCGTTGCCGACGGGGACACAAAGGAAGAAACCAGCAAGGCCGACGCCGTGGCGGCAGATGCTTCCGGCTGGCTGGAACGCTTCACGCAAGCCAACATCATCTCCAGCCGCAAGCGAGCCTGGACCTGGGTAGGCGTCGCGGTGGGGGTGTTCCTGTTGTCGTGCGTGGCCATCGCGCAGACATCGCTAGTGCTCTACCCCGAGACCGATGGCGAAAACCTCGGCATCAACATCGAGCTTCCCGCCTCTACGCAGCTCGAAACGTCGCAGAGGATTGCCGACGAAGTTGGCGAGCTGCTTCTCGAAAAACCCTACTTCGCCGATCTTATCAAGTTGGTGGGCAGCAAGAGTCCGTTTGCCAGCGGTTCGGTTGCCGCATCGTTGCAACCGTCGACGGCGGAAAATTTCATCGGCTTCTCCGCTACTTTCGTAGAACGTGGAAACCGCGATGCAGCAGGTTACGAACTGGCCGACGATCTGCGTGAAGAACTTCAAGCCTATCTCGACGCCAATGTTGCCGGCGCCGACCTGCTCGTGGTGGCGGAAACCGGCCAGCCCACTTCCGGCGATTCCATCGAAATCATCTTGACCGGGCCGGAAATGGCCAAGTTGCAGGAGCTGTCGGAAGAGGTGCAAGCCCTACTTGGGGACGAATCCGGGGTCGTCGACATTCGCGATAATTTGGGCAGTGTTACCGGCGAGATAGCTCTACGTCCGAACCGCGAAGCACTCGACTTCTTCGGTCTCACCCAGGCCGATCTCGCAGCGCAGATACGCTTTGCGCTTTCGAACGACCAGGTCGGCGAGTTCGTGACCCCGGGACCGGAAGACGACCTGGAAATCCGCGTCGGGACCGATTGGCCCAGCCGCGGCGGGTTTGAAGCCGGTGGGCCCTCCCGGTACGAGGAATTGGCGCTGGTACGCGCCTTTACGCCCAGCGGGGAGAGCGTTGCTCTGCTGTCGCTGCTGGAGCCCGTGCAATCCGAAGCGGCTGTAGCGGTCAGCCACAAGGATGGGGAACGCGCTTTGACGGTGCTGGCAAAAGATCAGGGCCGCCCGGTGACAGAGATTATCGACGCAGTGACCCCCAAACTGGAAGCCGCGATGGAGGAATGGCCACAGGGCTACGCTTTTGCTGTTGGGGGGGAAGCCGAAGAAACGGCGGAAACCTTCGGCTCCGCCGGTATCGCGTTGGCCGTCGCGATCATCATGGTTTTCGGCGTGCTGGTAATCGTGTTCGACAGTTTCCCACAGGCCTTCATCCTGCTCACCACCATGCCTATGGCGCTGATCGGGACGTTCCTCGGCTTTTTCGCATTCGGCCTCAGCTTGTCGTTCTTCGCTGTCGTCGGCGTGATCGCACTGATCGGCATCGTGGTGAACAACGGCATTGTCATGGTGGACACGATGAATTCGCGACTGCTCGAAGGGTTCTCGATCGCCGATGCGGCTGCAAGAGGAGCAGCCGATCGCCTGCGTCCGATCCTGACGACATCGGTCACGACCATCGTCGGCCTCGTTCCGCTGGCGATCGGCAGTCCGATGTATCGTCCGCTTTGCTTCGCAATCATGTTCGGCCTTGTTTCGTCGACGATCCTGTCGCTGTTCATCATCCCCGCGCTCTACACCCTGCTAACCCGCAAGAGCCGCGCACAAGCGGAGGCGCTCGACTGATGCTCCGCTTGTTCGCCCTGTTGTTGCCACTTTCGCTTGCACTAGGTGGATGCGCTACGTGGCCTGATCGCATTCCTCGCCTGGAAGCGCAGGCCGAAGCGGCGCAATTGCCCGGCTTTGAATCGGTCCGATATTGGGCCGATGCGCCTCCGGCAACATTCGCCTCCATGCGCGAAGAAATGGCGACCGGCGCACCGGAAAGACGGGCCGATACCCTGCTTGCGTTATCTGGCGGGGCGGACGACGGTGCCTATGCGGCGGGTTTTCTCAAGGGCTGGAGCGATAGCGGAGAGCGTCCGCAATTCTCGATCGTCTCGGGCGTCAGCACCGGCGCTTTGATCGCGCCTTTTGCGTTTCTTGGTCCGGAATATGACGAGAGTCTGCGCGCGTTCTATACCGAGATCTCGCGAAAGGACATCTACCGGCAGAGAGGCATCGTTGGTCTACTGACGCAGCCAAGCTTGGCCGATGCTGCGCCACTTACAGAACTGATCGCCGCCAATATCGACGAAGCGATACTGGATGCAATCGCTCTTGAGCATGAGAAGGGGCGCAGGCTGCTGGTCCAGACAACCAATCTGGATGCAGGTCGCGGCGTGATCTGGGATATGGGTGCGATTGCCCGAAGTAGTAATCTACGGCGTCTCGAACTCTTTCGCAGCGTGCTGCTCGCATCCGCCAGCGTGCCGGGGCTCTTCGCACCGGTCATGATCGAGGTTGCGGACGGGCAGACGAAGTTTGCCGAGATGCATGTCGATGGTGCAGTGACAGCAGGCTTTCTGGCAGTTCCCGAAACCATGGCCATATCCAGCGAGGTGCGACCGGGGTTCGGGCAGGATCGCATATTCATTATTCTCAACAGTCGTCTGCGCCCACGCTACGAAACAGTCGACCCTTCCACATTTTCGATTATCGGGCGCGCTCTCGATACCGTCCTGTCGGCCTACGACCGGGCAAGTCTGGCCAACGCACAGCATTTCGCCGCCAACAACAATGTTGACTTGGCTATCAGCTACATCGGACCCGACTTCGACGTCGAAACCGAAGAACTTTTCTCGCAACCCTATATGAACGCGTTGTTCCAACACGGCGTCGAGCGGGGTCGCGCCGGAGCTTGGTCTGGCGGTCTCGACGAAACGGCGGGAAGCCGGTGAATTCAACCTGTCGGAAGCTGTGTGTTTGCTTACGGCTATCCTCGCTGCGAACCGCATTCTCATCTTCGGTTTTAACTTATCGCCTAGTTCACCATCAAGCGGGTCTGTCCCGCTCGCAGGAGACGGTATTACCCAATGAAAACAGCATTTACTTTATGGATTTTCGCAGTCGGCCTCGGCTTCACGATGACCGCGCCCGCCATGGCACAAGACGATACCGAGAAACCCGGCCGTACACGCGTGGCGCTGGGTCCGCAGCTGGTTCCCAGCTATCCTGGTTCCGACACGCTCGCAATTCGGCCATTGATCGATGTCTCACGAGCGGATGCCGGCGAGGATTTCAAGTTCGAGGCACCTGACGAAGGCTTCGGTTTCGCGGTCATTCGCGGCAGCAATTTGTCATTGGGCCCGTCGCTCGGCTTCGAAGGAAAGCGATCTTCCGACGATGTGGGAGGGCTGCCGGAGGTAGGTTTTTCGTTCGAGTTGGGCGGCTTCGCGCAACTTGAAATGGGCGAGAACCTTCGCTTCCGCGCGGAGGCACGACAAGGGGTCACCGGCCATGACGGCTTCATCTCCGTGCTGAGCGCGGACTACGTCATGCGCGATGGCGACAAGCAATTGCTGTCCTTTGGCCCACGCGTGACGATTACCGACAGTAGTTATCAGGATGCGTACTTCGGTATTCGGCCGCAGGACGCATCGTTCGGTCTGCCCGCTTTCGATGCGGACGGGGGTGTGCAATCGGTCGGCGCAACAATTGGGTACATTCAGCAACTCAGCCCGCGCTGGGGCATTTACAGCTACGCGAAATACGATCGGCTTCTCGGCGATCCGGCGGATTCCCCGGTAGTCGCTGCGTTCGGTTCGCGCGACCAGTTCGCCGGCGGAATTGCCCTGACCTATACTTTTGGGAAAGGTATCGAATGAGCGACAAACCCGTAACTCTTACCCCTGCCGAGATCGATTTTATCGAACGGATGGGGATTAACGCGGAGGCCGACGGTCAGGCGCGCATCACCGGCCGCATATGGGGATTGCTGATGGTGATGGGGCGGATGCTCACTTCAGCCGAAATCGCAGAGACGCTTAAAGTCAGCCGGGGTAGTGTCAGCACCAATCTTCGCCTTCTGGAAAGCCTCGAAATCATCGAGCGCCGGTCGAAGCCGGGCGAGCGCGAGATCTATTTCGCGATGTGCCCGAACCCCTACACTTCGCTTACGAAACAATTCGCCAAGCGGTTCGCGAACCACCGGCGCATGGTGGAGGAAGCCGCAGCCAGAATCGAGCGGCAGGAAGGCCAGCAAAACCTCGCCAACCTGGCGCGTTTCTACGAGCTTATGGAGCAGTGCCATCGGGCCTTGCTCCGCGAAATGGACGACCACGAATGAAAGCGGGACTTGCCTTCTTCCGTATTCTGATCGCTGCGATTGGGCTTGCATCTGCATCATTTGTAGCTGCGCAAACGCTACCGGGAACCGAACCGCCGCCCGAAGAAACCGTCACCGAGCCGACGGCGGATCCATTCGGACGCGAAACACCCCGTGGTTCTATCACCGGATTGCTTCGGGCTCTGGCCGATGGGGATTACTTGCGTGCCTCCCAGTATTTCCCGGCCGAAGAAGGTCTTGGTGCAGAAGCAGACAGCGAAGTTTCGGAAGACGGCGCCGAAGCCTCGACCGCAGATGCGGATGCACAACCAGACCTGGACCGAAGAGCAGAACTGGCGCGGAAACTGCAGATCGCGTTGGATAGCGGAGGAAGCCTATTGGCGTTCCCGCTCCTATCGAACGGGCCAGCAGGCGTCGTCGATGACGGCTTGGCGCAAAACCTCGAACAGGTCGGCACACTTTCCAGTGGAGAAGATGCCGCTCCGATCCTGTTGCAGCAGATCACCGCTGCTGATGGCAGCTTGCAATGGCGCATAGCTCCCGAAACGGTCGAAGAAATCGCCGACTTCGTTCCTGCCGAAGCAGTTGAAGATACTGTCACCGAAGAAGAGATTACTCTCGCTGGCGCTCCCCTGATCGACTGGCTCAAACTCATCGTGCTTGCGCTGCTTGCCTTTGCCGCTTTTCGGTTGCTGGCGGCGCTATTGCTGGCAGTTTTACGTCGGGTAATAACCGACCATGACGCGAGTCCCATCTATCGGTTCCTACATGCGGCAATGCCGCCGCTGTCGCTCTATCTGGCGGTCCTGACCTTCTACGCCACTGCTGGCGATCTTGAGGTTTCGATCGTCGCGCGGCAGACGTTACTGCGCTACGCAGCCATTGTTGCCTGGATAGCTCTGGCATGGTTCGCGCTGCGGCTTGTCGATGCCATCGCCCGCATCGTGACCGGGCGCATGCATCGAGCCGAACGTCGTCAGGCCGTCACGATCGTCAGCTTCCTTCGCCGCGGCGCAAAAGTGTTGTTGCTGGCTATCGCATTCGTGGCTGTGCTGGATACGGTTGGGCTGGATGTGACTACCGGCATCGCAGCACTCGGCATTGGCGGCCTTGCACTGGCGTTGGGAGCGCAGAAAACCATCGAGAACCTGGTCGGTTCGGTCACGTTGATCGCCGACAAGCCCGTGCAGGTGGGTGACGCTGCGCAGATCGGCGATGTGTTTGGAACGGTCGAAGATATCGGAATGCGTTCCACTCTCGTGCGAACGCTGAACCGCACGCTTGTATCGATCCCCAACGGATACCTCGCATCGGAGCGGATCGAGAATTACGCGCTGCGGGACCGCTTCCTTTTCCATCAGACAATAGGCGTCACTTACGATACCGATGCCCAACAGATGGAGCGATTGCTCGGCGAATTGCGGACCATCATCGCTGAGGACGGGAACATCATCGACGACGATGCGCGGGTCCGTTTCCACGGTTTCGGTGACAGCGCACTACAGATCGAGATATTCGCTTACTTCAATACCCGTTCCTATCCGGAATCGCTGGCAATGCAGGAAACGCTGCTGTTCGCGATCATGCGCAAGCTGGATGAAATCGGGATCGATTTCGCTTTCCCAACGCAGACCATCCATGTGCAAAACGATATCGCCGATTGATCATATGTTACTACCGAGATCACGGCAGAAAGAGACGCGCAGGCCCAGCAGCGCATTAGGCGATACCGGACTTTCGACGTTGGGTTTGGGCGCGTCGCAAAGAGGTTCCGAACATCCGGGCATGACCGGTATCGATTTGCTTGACGACGGCCTTGATGCGTTTGCAATCCGCAAGGTGTTATTGGAATTTGCAGAGCGGTCGATCGATCTGCAATATTACATCTGGCACGATGACCTGACGGGCAATCTGATGCTGGAACAGGTTCGCGCGGCAGCGGCGCGGGGGGTTCGGGTTCGGCTCCTCCTCGATGACAATGGTATTGCAGGATTGGATGATGTGCTCCGCTGGATGGCGGATCTGCCCAACATCGAGATTAGGGTGTTCAACCCCTTCCGCAGCCGCCGTTTAAAACCGCTCGATTTTCTATTCCGCTTCCGCCGCGCAAACCGGCGGATGCATTCGAAAAGCTTCACGGTCGACAATCAGGTAACGATTGTGGGTGGACGCAATATTGGCGACGAATATTTCGCCGCCAAGCGCGAGGGAATGTTTGCCGATCTCGATGCCGTCTGCATCGGTCCGGTGGTGCAGGAAGTTTCCGACTGCTTCGATCGATTCTGGAACTCGCCTCTCGCTGTGCCGATAGATGCACTCGTTCCCGAGGTCGCCGAGACAAGAGCACAGAAGCTGGAAACTCGTATCAGGCGGCTCACGGGTGGGACGCAATCCATTAGCTACGGCAAGCAGGTTGAAGAAGGGTCATTGCTGGGCCGCATCGGGCGGGGAGAGATCGAACTGACTTGGGCGCCGGTTCAGCTGGTCAGCGATCCCCCGGAAAAAGTGCTTGCAGCGCGCGAAACGGGCGGCCCGTTACTCGATGCCCTTACCGGGATAATCGGTGAGCCGACGAAAGAACTGCTGATCGTATCAGCATACTTCGTCCCGACCAAAAATGGGGCCAACGCCCTTGCAGAAATGGCGCAGCGAGGCGTGGACGTGCGGGTGCTGACGAATTCCTACGCTTCCACGGATGTTGGTGCTGTGCACGCGGGTTACGCCAAACATCGCAAACTGCTCATTCAAGCCGGAGTGCAGCTGTTCGAAGTGCCGGCACCCGATGACGAACCCAAAACCGCCCGTAAGTTCGTGCGCACCGGTTCCCGGGAGCGAGACGAAAGCCCAGGTTCAACCTTGCATGCCAAAGCCTTTTCCGTGGACGGAACCCGTCTATTCGTAGGGTCGCTCAATTTCGATCCCCGCTCCTTTTCGCTGAATACAGAGTTGGGCATCGTGATCGACAACGTCGTGTTGGCGAAACAAATGCGCCAGTCTTTCGACGACACAATTGCGCGCAACACCTATCGTCTAGTTCTGGACAGCAACGAGCTTGGTTGGATCGACACGCGCGATGATGATCCGGTAATCGAGCGGATAGAACCAGGGACTACATTTTTTTCGCGGATAGCCGTCCGGGCGTTGGAGCGCTTACCGATCGATTGGCTATTATAACATTCGCTCAAAGCGAACCGAATGTCTTCTTATGGGTAACAGGCTCCTCTTTCGGAATGGCCGAAATTGGGGCGCAAGACGGACATTTGCGCGCTCAATCGCCGCGCGGCTCCCTCACCACTGAGGTTTTCCAGATTGGCGCAACCGAAGGATCTGCAGACAATCGGCAAACTACGCGCAATTCGAAATCTGGCGAGCACACCCTACCCCGCGATTTCGGGAAGTAAGTCTATGTTTTTCAGATGAAATAGTGTTTTGGGCGGAATCAACTCGCCTACGGGTAGAGCGCGTTTGCACCGAACCGCAGGCAACTCACCGCGCGATAAGTATCTGTCACGAAGAGATATTTCTCCGCGTTCGTGCGGGTCGCAAAAGAGTTGCGATTTTTAGCACAATTCATCAGCGTTAGCTGCCTTGATCGGCACCACTTTCGCGCAGTCCCTCAGCTAATGAAAAGGGTCTATGCACCACTATATCATCTTCGCGCACTATTCCGAGTGAACACGGCAATGGCAGGCTGCACTTTCGCTCACAGCGCCAACTCCCCAAGCGCTTTGACCGCTGCATCGCTGGCAAGGTGCCCATAGTGGCGCTCGATCATTTCGGCGCTGGTGCCGGAAATCTGCGCGATGGTGAGCAGCGGCAAGCCCGCGCTCACAAGGTCCGTGATGGTGCTGTGGCGCAAGGTGTAGGCAGTGGCATCGGCTGGTAGCTCGGCAGCGGTCACGGCAGTAGCAATGGGCCGTTTCCAGCTATCCTTGTCCCATGCCTTGCCGTTAGCGCGCATGAACAGCGGAGCGCCTGGCAGCTTGTTCTTGGCCTGCTTGGCGAGCAATTGCGCTGCCTCTTGCGGCAACTGAATGCGGCGCGGTTTCCCAGTCTTGTCCTTACCGATGGTGAGTTCCGCCGTGCGCTTGTCGAAGTCGCCAGCCGTGAGCGCCGCCATAGCGCCGGGACGAAGCGGCAGGAGGCACAGGGCGCGTACAAACGGCGCTGCCTCTGCATCGGTGCTTTCGATCAGTTTCTTGCGCTGTGTGCGGTCCAGATAGAGCGTTCGGCGTCCATTGGCATTGGGGATGGACTTCAAGGCTTCCTGCCAAGCGGCTTCGCTGTTCGGAGCGCCGGGGGACAGGACCTTGCTCAAGGCTGCTCGCAGCACAGCCATGTCGCGATTGACGGTCGACGGTGCCCGCTCGCGCTCGATCGGATTGCCCTTTTTGCGTCGGCTCACGAGTGCAGGTTGCGCTGCCAGCCGGTCGCGCCATTCCTTGACGTGACGACGGCGTAGCTTGTCGAGCTTCACCTTGGCGATTGCATCCTCATAGACGTAGCGCTTGAAGCGCTGCTCGGCCTCTGGGCGGTCCTTGGCATACTCACGGCAGGCATCCGCTACCGTCTCGATCTTGGCGCGGATTTCGCCGCCCGATTCCACGAGCTCGGCAAGCTTCTCGGCTTCCTTCTTGGCCGCTGCGAACATCTCGTTTCCGGGGACTGTGCCGAAATCACCGAGGGATTTGACCTGATACTTGTTCGTGTCCTCGTCATAGACGCGAGCGATCCATGTGCCTTTGCCTCCACGCTTTGAGGGGCGGAAGCCAAGAAAGCATCCTGCGCGCAGCCTTTGCCAGTGCGGTTCGCGCTGCACCTTTAAGCGTTCCCGGTTGCCGACTTTGCTCAGATCCAATGCCACTGCCAAATCCTCCATTCCGTTTTGTATGGAATGCGTATGGAATACATATGGGGATGAGCAGATACAAGCGGGGATACAGAATGACGCCAATTCAATGGTTTCGGTGTTTCAGCTTGTCCCGGATTGTGCATAAACTCTGCACTCCGAAGGCAGAGGCCACAGGTTCGAATCCTGTCGGGTGCACCACGCGTCAGCTCGCGAAGTCTCACGAAACGAATTGCCGCTGCGACATTTCGATGTCGGAAGGAACGGCAATCGGCGGCTCTTGCAGGCTTCCTGCACACAAAGCTTCGGTGCATCTCAACTCGCAGCTGCGCTGCATCATACTCAGTCTATTTCAACCGATCCATGATCTCGGCACTCGCCTGGAGCCCGCCGGTTTCGAATCTCATGGGAACATGACTATGGTATCCGAGCACCCGCAAGCATCTGACATGGTGAGGGTAGACACGCGCCGCCGATGGTGGGCTGCG
>Ga0105235_100453_pt1 | contig 13948 bp, 5 predicted proteins | sample Virmet3819_2500_FD_90059 | JGI IMG/M metagenome (GOLD analysis project Ga0105235, IMG submission 90059) | Marine viral communities from the Southern Atlantic ocean transect to study dissolved organic matter and carbon cycling - metaG 3819_2500 | ecosystem: Environmental > Aquatic > Marine >... | reverse complement strand
GGTAGAGTCCGTATAAGCAATTTGTGCTTGCCAAGTGCTGCTATTGGCCATATCACGTAGGAAGTGGTTAAGAGCGTCAGCATCTTTTGGCGCAGTTTTTAAATTTAGATTTAAGATCGCTAAGCTGACGTTTGGCGTCGGTACACGAATGGCATTACCAGTCAATTTACCGCTAAGCTCTGGTAAAGCTTTACCCACAGCTTTTGCCGCGCCAGTACTGGTGATTACCATGTTCAGTACCGCACTACGACCACGGCGATCAGATTTATGATAGTTATCAATCAAGTTTTGATCATTGGTAAAGGAGTGAATAGTCTCGACATGACCGTTCTCGATGCCGTACTCATCGTTTAATACTTTGAGCGTCGGAGTAATGGCGTTAGTCGTACAGCTTGCCGCACTGACGATTTTGTCATCGCCAATAGTATCGCTATTTACCGCATAAACGACGTTTTTAATATCGCCGCCAGCAGGAGCCGTTAGTAGTACCTTTTGTACGCCTTTGGACTGTAAGTGCTTACCTAAGCCGTCTTCGTCTTTCCAGATACCCGTATTATCAATAACCAATGCGTTGTCGATACCATAAGCGGTATAGTCAATCTCACTTGGGTCTTTGGCATAGATGACCTGAACAAAACGACCATTGATTAAGATGCCGTTATTGGCTTCATCAACGCTCACACTACCGGTAAAGCCGCCGTGGATAGAGTCGCGCTCAAGCAGCGAAGCACGCTTAGCTAGATCGCCTGCAGGTGCAGGGCGCACGACAATAGCTTTTAGCTGTAAGCCTTTAGCACTTGAGGCCTGCGCTAATAACAAACGCGTGAGGATACGGCCAATACGGCCAAACCCGTAGAGCACCACATCAGTTGCATCGTTAGTCGCTCCATTAGCACTAGCCCCTTGTAGCGCTTGTTGTACATCGCTGTCACTAGCGATAAGCTGACCGACATCTACGCTTGCTGCAGTTACATCGCTTTGTGCTAATGTTTTTACGATGGCTAGCGTATCAGCAATAGCCACTGCTTGACCATTATTATTGCGAGTCGCCGTCTTTTGATGTAGCGCTAATATTTGCCCTACTGAGCTGGTATCTAATGTCTCACCAAATAAAGTGACTTGTACATCTTGCTCATTATAAAGGGTATTGAGTACACCCATCAGCTCAATCGCTTGTTGCTCTTGGTTATTATATTGGCTTAACTGGTCTTGATGTAATTGGCGTAAGGTATCAGCATTGCTCACAGGAAGCATCCTTATAATCAGTAAATGAATAGTCAGTAAATAAAAACAATAAAAAAGAGGTAGAAAATGTTCGTTGATTATTCTTTAATGAGCGCTACAAATAGTAGCGGAATCAAAGGCAATAAATGGCGTAGATTTTAGCCTAAAACGCTTAGTTTTGCCAGTAATAACCGTTGTACCCAAAACAACATAACCTAGTCGCTACTAAGGAATCAAGTTAACAGTCTGATTCGCATGAGGCGTTAAGGTAAACTCTTTAAGATTGTATCCTTGGTCCTGAGCGATCTGACGATACTTTGCATAGGTTTGCTGAGTCACATTAGGCGAGCGAGCCAGCAACCACAGATAGTCTTTATCTGGCGTACCCACTAACGCCGTTTGATAGTCAGTATCACGCGCTAGTACCCAGTAATCAGCGCGCCCGATGGGCAACCAGCGAATCCAAGTAGGCAAAAAAGTTACCTTCAGTTTGCTGCCAGTAGCATCAGCGGGCTTAGCTAAGCCTTCAGCGACAATTTGCGAGCCGTCTTTATCCAGACATTTATTCGTCACAATAATGCCAGAGCCATCTGTCTTTTCGGTATAGTTAGCGGTTACATCGCTTGCACAATTACGCTGAAAGTACATCGGCAGACGTCCTATCTCGTACCAAGTACCAGCGTATTTATCCAAGTCCACGCTATCCACTGTCGTAGGCTTAGTCGCTGACTTATGGATAATGTTCTTGGGATCAATATTTATCTCTGTTGTTTGATCTTCAGTATTATTCATGTTCTTAGCAGCAGTTACTGTCTGCTCAGGAGTCGCAGCGTAAGCTGAAAACGCGGCTAGCGGAATAATAATAGCTAAAGCAATACCAGTATGCTTAAGAAGACTGGACATAAAAACTCTCTCCGAAACTTTAACAGTAGTATTGATAGCACTTTGATTCTGGTGCAGCTGTTTATGAGCCAAATCTGGATTATCTAGCACTCCATCGACCTCTGGCTCACTATTAGTAGTATCGATTACTTCTTGTTTTAATATATCTTGCTTGTTTTGCAGCGCATCCTGTTGTTCTGTAGTGTTAGCACTACTTTTCTTATTATCGATCGACTGAGTATTGTTCTGCATATAGTGCAATAGCATCTCTTCTTCGTCAGATATTAGGGTACTTTTAGCAACTGGTGTGGCTTTTTTATAGCCACAGCTGACATCACCAGAGCGACTAGGAGCACTAGCCGATTCACTGAAGTGATAAGCTGGCAGGTCATCTTGCTCATAAGCATAGCTGGCATCATTACTTGCAACCGAGCTATTCGCACTCGACTTCGATAAGTCTGATTTTGACAAATAGCTATCGTTTGCCGGTGTTTTGCTAGCGAGCGAATTGTGATTATTTTTAACCTGATGACCATTCGCCTGCCTATCGTATGAGCGATCATACGGGTCGGACTTAGTGGAGGTATTGGCTTTCATAGGTATAGGGTTACCGTATTTATTCGTTTATTGAGGTCTGTTAATATGACACTACTTTGATATTTGTGCCATCAATAATAAGGATGAGTAGGCAAAATAAGTAGTGAGGCTATGTATGAAAAAGCTACGGTTTGTAAAATACTCCAAAATTATTAACGCTATCAAATACATAGTAACCAGATAGTTGCCATTTATTAAATATAAGTAATGTTTTACCGGTAAGATTAGACTCCTTCTTGAAAACTGCGGATACCTGCAACGGTGTTTGCGCCATTTATAGTCGCCAAATCGCTCATCGCCGGTGATAAACCGCCCAAAGCAATGACCGGTACATCAGCAAGCGCAGCTAGTGCAGACCACTGCTGCCAGCCAAGCGGTGTCTGCTCCGGATGAGTTTGTGTGGCCAGTACAGGGGATAAAAAGATAGCAATAACTGGCGCTAATGAAAGCGTTAGGCGCAAATTAGCCAATTGATTGGCGGCAGCGATACTTTCAGCGTCATGACAACTAATAATCAGCCCGGTAGTGTTTTGATCACTAGTATTGAGTAGGTCTAAGTCAAAACGGCAACTTACCTCGGCAGTAGCGCGATTAGAGCTAGAATCATAGCTAAGATCGTCATTGCTATCTGCGCCGCTATCTAAATGACTAGACTGCTTTTGATACCGACTAAACCAAGCCATCAGCTCCGTTTGCGTCAAGTGATAGGCAGATATTGGTAATTTGTCTTGGTTTAAAGTCGGTTGATTAGTACTCGCGCTTATATTGTCATTTTTCAAATCATCTAGATGATTAAAATCTATAGATTTGCGTAAGCGGTAAGGGACGATAGCGCTAATATCGCTTCTAATCGTCAGTAACTGCGTAATGATTTCGGCCTCTTTATCAGTATTATTATTCGATTGAGCGAGCTTAAGACGTAAATAACTCCAGCCTTGATACGAGAGCTGCTGCTGATGATACTTCAGCCACCTTTGAGCTGGGTTAGTGGCTAAACTGTCACCTGAGTCTGGCGTCTCAAAGTGCGCTAATGGGTAAGTGATGGCCATACACTTGGGCAGCTTGAGCCAAGCCAAAATAGTTCGGTTGGCAGCGGGCAGCGGATAATGATTATTGAGTAATAGATCTTTATCGGCCCACGTCAGCATTTGCGCTTCTAGTCCATACTCTTGCTGCTTGTAATGCTGATACTGCTCAGCGCTAAGCTTAACTTTATAGACATGAAGGCAGACTTGTTTGTCACCATAGTCATGATGCAGCCGTCCAAGCTTGAGAATGACATTGCCAGCAATATCAAAGCCAGTCTCTTCTTTGACCTCGCGTATCAAAGCGGCAACTGGAGTTTCATTAGTGTCTATTTTGCCGCCAACGAACTCATAACGGTCGCCTTGATGCTGCTCCCGCTTGCGGTAGCCAAGTAGATACTGCTGCTGATAATGAATAACAGCTACCGCGACATTGACGACTTTTAAGGATTCGGCTAGAGGTTGATTAGAAATAGGATTAGAGTTATTTGGCATGATAGCCCCCTGATATTCAAAGATATTCAAAGTATTTACCGCTATTAAACGGCCGTTATCTTAAGACAGTTATTATTGAGGAGAAGCATCATCTATGACTGAATCAATTATCAAGCTAAAGATGATTTAATTCATAAAAGCACTTGCAAAAGCCATTAATGTAAATGATAATTATTATCGTTAAGTTAATTCATTTATTAACGCTCTATTTTACTATCAAAAGGAATTCATTATGAGTCTAGTCATCTCTCGCTATCTAAATAACCGTGACAATCGCCTACCTACCCTGCAATCGCAGCACTTATTTGCTTTGACCAAAGAGGTGCGTATAGAGCATGAGGGGGAAGAATATCGTCTGCGCTTGACTCGAAATAATCGTTTGATTTTGACCAAGTAGCTTTTAACTCACTAGTTACTGAGCTTATTATGCTGTTTTAGCTCATATTCGTCCAAGTCAGTATTAGGGCGTGTCCCTAATTCAAGCGTTTATGACTAAACGAGCTAAAAATGGCTAAATCTTTGGCAAACGGTGTCAAATAGCTGGTCAATATCTTGATATTACCTGCGCTATTTTCCTTGTTTGCCTGCGATTTATCTCATTTTTATCACCATTTTTAAAATAGGGACACGCCCTAGCTTGAATCAATAAAAAACGCCTTTATTTAAAGGCGTTTTTTATGCGTATTAGAACTGCCAACTATAGACCACATCCACCGCGTTTTCAGCAGCGGAGGTCGCCTCTAAATAGACACGGCGAGTCAACTGATACCGCACTGACAGACTATTTTCAGCATTGAACACCCCTACCCCGTAACGAATATACAAATCAGGCGAGATATAACCGGTAACATTGACATTAGTGTCATCACTGTTGCCTGAAGCATCAACGGTTAAGCTTTGGAAACCAAAAGCTTGGCCGATCTGATTGGTGAGACTACGCGTACCACTCAAGCCAAAGTTAAGACCGGCGGCGGCTAAGTTATTGGTCACTTGCGACTTAAAGCCCTGCTCACTGATTTGGCTGGGGCTGCCGTCATTAATACGTCCTGTCACCAAAGCATTCATTGCTTGTTGCTGCGTCAGTCCGGCATTATTAAAGACGATAATATTTGGATTTTCAGTATCGCCCTTGATGCGGACGCCAACGATATTATCATCGATGATTTTGACCGCTTCGATGCTAAGATCAGGCTTCATGACATCACCGTTGAAGCGAATCTGTCCGTAATTCAGCTCTAAGCTTTGGCCAAAAGCATCGATACTAGTACGCTTCGAGACTTGTACGACGCCTTTAGCGCGCATCACGCCACTGCCATTTTGCGTAATATTAATGGCGCCTGCCAGTGGAATAACCGCACCAAAACCGCGGAAATTGATATCATCGCCTAAATCGACACCGATATCGGCGTTGATCGACCAAGGCTTAGACACCGCCAGTACTTCATCAATATTACCGATTAGACGCCTATCGAGCACCACTGCATCTTCGGTCTGGGTGATGATATCTTCGCTGGCCTCAGGAGGACGGATCGTCGCAGTAGGTATACTGACAGCGCCTTCAATATTGACGTATTTGTCATTTGGACGCACGATGATATCGATGTCTGGATTGACCTCTGCTGAGAGTAGCGGCGGCTGAGTCAGCACTAGACGCTCACCGACGATACTGAGTTTGGCCTGTAGCTCTTGCTGCCAGTTTACCGTACCGGTAAGCTCACCGGTACCCGTACCACTATTGAAGCTACCGTCTATCACCGCCTCTGTACCGCGGATTTTGGCGGTGGTGTTGACATTAGTAAGATTCACCGGTAACCCAAGCATAGCGATCCGACCATCAGCGAGTTTGACATCGCCGTAGAACTGCGGCTTGGTTAGAGTACCGCCAAGGCCACCTGCCATGGTGATATTCCCTTCAAGCACACGCATACCCGGGAAGAAAGGTTTAAGTATCGCTAAATTTAGCTCATTTAATACCAAAGCGCCGGAGATAGGTTTAGGATCTTTATACGGATCCACAATGACTTCGGCATAGCCACGGGCACCGCGACCAGTGTTGATATCTGTACGCAGCTTGACACCTTCAGGGACCGATAACGCAATCAGCGAGACGCGCTTATAAGGTAAGCTCACTGGAGCCAAATCACCATCTTGAATCAGACCGATTTTGCCGTTGTCCGAATATAAAGTGGTGTTAATAGTAGGAGCACGGCCCTGTTGCCAACCAACGACAGCTTTGCCATTGATCTTCGCCTGCCAATCGATATCTTTAGGCAAAAATACTGAAAATAGGGAGGTATCAAGATTTTGTATCGCTAAATTGACTTGACCGGCATCGGCTGAGGCGATTAGGTTCTCCCGTAAGCACAGCTTGCCACTTTGATCAGCGGCCTGCCAGCAATGTGCTGCCAGCTGTACTTTTAGCGGATTGCTTTCGCCTTGAGGCAAGTTTAAGATAAGCTGCGCCGGTTGTAGCTGGTTGAGCGTGGCATATTTAGATTTGACGCTACCATTTCCTATTGCGCCGCGCCATATCAGCTCGTCGCGATTGAAGCCGCCTTTTAAGCGCGCTAAGACGTTAAGCTCATCATTGGCCACATCGAGATTGACCACGTGTGCCTGCTCAGTACCATTGAAGGTCGCTTTGACCTTTTGAAAGCTTTGACCAGCGGCATCTAAGCCTTCAGCACTGACTATCAGCTGACTTGGACTATTTGCGAGATTCACTAACTTGCCGCGCACGCGCCCTTGACGTAAAACAAACCCTGGCAAGGCAATGCGCTCACCCACTAAGTCCACATAAATCGTTGGCAAGGCTTGGCCTGCGGGCTGCGATAGAGTGGCCCCGCCGCTGACCTTACCGGCGAGCTGGTCAGATAACTGATCTAGGCTTGTGATATTGATTTTGGCTTGTAGCTGCTTAGCATTACCGTTAGCAGTTAAGTAGTTATCGCCCCACCGTAGCACTAAATCATTGGCATCAAGGCTATCAATTAAAGCGTTCACTTGCTTGTACTGCGTTTCGCTATCCTGAGCTTGCAGGCGTTCAAAATAGCTGCCTAAGTCCTTGGGTAAGCTAAGCTTAGCAGACAAACTACCTTTGGCACTTAGTGGTTGACCCTTGAGCATGCCGCGCAGATTAATCTGCTGTAAGTTGATAACCTGCTGGGTTTCGCCCCAGCGTCCATCAGTTTTTATACTGCCGGTGATGGTACTTGGCGTGTCTTTTAAAAAGTACCCTAAGTTGAAGCGATCCATAGTGGCGTTGATGTCCCAAGCAATGCCTTGGCGTACGTCCACGCTACCTTTAGCATCGATACTGCCGGCCGCGCCTACATGACGAAAGCGCTTAATACGAATCAGCTGCGCATCGCCACTGGCATCAATCGTCAGCTTGCCTGCTGGCAGCTGCTCAGCATCTAAAACGCCATCAAAATTGACAGCAAAGCGCTGCAGCTTACCTTGGCTATTAGCCGCTGTACTCGCGGGCTGTTGCCACTCACCACTAGTAACCAAATCTCCGGTCAAAATAGCCGGATTATTAGGAAGAAAGTAACCAACATCAAAGTTATCAAAACGTCCTGTGACGCTCCAGCCAATATTATCACGCAGATCGATGACGCCTTTTGCGTTCACTGCGCCAGCTTCACCACTATAATCTAGTTTGCGTATGCTGATAAGCTGTGGTGTGCCTGCTGCGCTTATCGATAACAGACCATCGGGTACATCTTGAGTATCAACGCGGCCATCGAAGCGTACGTCAAACACTGACAGCTCACCGCCGATAAGGTCTATCTCAGCGTCGCCATTACCAGTAATGCCGATAGCGCGCTGGTCTTGACTAGCGTCTAGCTTTGCTTGTAGGTCGGTACTCGTAACATTGACAATATGCCGCTGACCTTTGACGCCGTTTTTGCGGATATTTAGTAGCCGACCGCGCGCGCTCAGGTTACCCGTTAAGCGCTCAAGCGGCAGATCACTACGATATTGTTTCGGCAACAAGCCGTTGGTACGCGCATCCACCTGCCAAGTCAGCGGGCGCTGGCTGGTGGCGAGTTGTATTTGCCCGGTGCCAGATAAGTCGCCAACGATGCCCTGATAGTTGAGACGATTGATATCGATGACATTAGCGTTTTTGCGAATGCGGACATCATAATTGCCTTTTGGCGCGGCATTTAATTCATTGATGACAGCATTGGCATCGACAGATAAGTTTGAGCCGCGCACAATGACATCAGCGCGGCCGCTTGGGCTATCGATATTGCCAATACTTGGCACATCACGGCGGGTCAAGTTCTGCCATCTAGCATCGATATACATAGGCGCTGGCTGCTTAGATTTGGCAGATAGCTTACCGCGGACAATATTAGCGTTGATATGCTCGCCATCACGCTGACGCAAATCGGCATCAACTTGCAGATTATTGCTGAGGTTTTTTTGTTGATAATGTAGCGATAGTCGACCATTAAGCGTCTGCGGCGCATAAGCCTTAAAGTCGCTATACTCATCTGGAATCGCTTGACGGATATCAAAGCCATTGCCTACAGCGCGAATTTTGGCATCGAAGCTTTCGCTCCAGTCCAATATCCCCTGCAAGGTTAGCCGTCCTGCAGGCACATCTGCATCTAAGCGATCGGTACGCAGCTGACTATTGGCAATCGCCGCGCGGCCTTTATAACGGCCTGAAGGTATGTCTTTGGCGGTCAGCTCCGTATTGATGCGCAGTTTAATATCTGAAACCACGCCAGAAGCAGTCGCCATACCGCTTTTTAGATGGATATTTTGCGCATCAGCATACGGTATCAGTACATCATCCCAGCGCAGTTTCGCTTCAAACGGTGAGCCTTCATCTAGCCCTTGTGCGACAAACTCGCCGCTGACATCACTATCATTGTAGCGGCTGCGCACTTTACCTATCGTACGTTTTAGAGTACCAGTTGCTTTGACATTGAGCGGATCTATATAAGCTTTTTCAAGGGCGCTGACTTCAACAATAGCGCTTAGATCTAAGGGGTAGTCGCCTTGTAGGTCGATCTCACCTTGTAGCGCACTGACTTTTACAATATCACTATAAAAGAGCTTACCACTGCCAACTGTGACCTGACTGCCGACCCAAGTCAAATCCCTTGCCGCTATATCGTTAACGATGACCGGCTCTTTAGTCACTTGCTTATAGACGATAGTTTTGATTTTGGCTTGGTCGAAACGCAGATTGACTGGTAGCTCAAGCGTCTTATAATCGAACGGCTCACCGGTTGGCGGCTTAGTATTAATAATCTCAATACGCTGGATATCGGCATCACGTAAGTGTACTTCTTTAGCAAATACAGCGCGCCAGCCTATTTTGACGTAAGCCTTGTCTACTTTAATCTCAAGATCTTCGGTAGCCTTAAGATCGATATCAGTGACCATAATACCGTCACGCAGGTTACCACTGCCATATTTGAACTTGACGCCCGTTTCGCTACCGACTTTTTCTAATAAAAACTTAGTGCCTGCATCCGTACCTGCTGCATAAAAAAACACCGCGAACATCACAACTAAGACAATAGCAATCAATGCTAGCAGCTTTAGCAAAAAAGATAGCGGATACCACCGACGCACCGCGTGGGCATCTCGTTGCGCAGGATCTTTAGACGACGGGTCGTTAGGTGGGGTTTTATTATTCAACATGACACTCAATCAAGTAAAAAAATTATTAGCTCTTCGCCTGCGAGCCTTGCTTGGGTTTTCGTTTGGCTTAGTTATAAGTACTTATTATAAGTTCTTAGTTAAAAGACTTAATTATGCATCCGCTTATAACGGCGAGCCGATAAAGAAATGCAAACGCACCGGAATACTATCCTCTGTCACCCCAGCTGCCACATCGACTCGCACCACACCAACAGGCGACGCCCAGCGAATACCAACGCCGACCCCTACTTTAGTATCAGTTTTGAAGTCTTTATCATAAGCATTACCCACATCGGTGAATAATGCCCCGCGGAAACCCGGTCTAAATTCATAGTTATATTCAGCACTACCGACGGCGAGAATCTGTCCACCAGTCAGATAACCGTTTTCTAACGGTGATAAGCTCTCATAATCATACCCGCGAATACTCTGATCACCGCCGGCGAAGAAGCGTAGCTTATAAGGCACTTCATAAAAGTCATCCGCCCAAATATACCCGGTATTGAAGCCGCCTAGCACTTGGTGCTTATCATCCTCACCAAAGCTATAAATACCGCTGACACCGGCGCGCACAATCGCCAGATCAGTATCGCTAAGTATGCTCTCAGCGCCAGCTTCGATACCGTAATACTGACGATAGCCGCTGGTAGGATTGATAGCATTGTTGACGTCGGTTTTATTAATCCCGTAACCAAATAACAAAGCTTGCTGCGTAGGTCTTGAGGAGGTGAAACGTACCGGCAGATCTTCTAACTTTGTATCGTCAACCCCAGTTTCGAGCTCATCTAACCGATAACGTACCGAATAGCTCCTATTCCAGCCGCTCTCTTTACGAATATTTCTAGCCAAAGCTGCCTTTACAGTATTGGTCGATAGATCAAAGTTCCCTTCACCTTGATCGATGACTTCCTCTTCATAAGTCAGACGCGCCTCTAATTTATCATTGAGCGGGTGCTTCCAAGGGCGACTACCATAGACAGTCACGTTTTTACTGATGCGTGAGGCTTCTACTTCCGCGCCGGCTTGGTAGCCCTGACGATTAACCAAATTATAGTCAATCTTTGCAGTAGCACGGATATCGGTATCAGTACCATAACCCAGACCAATCTGAGCATCACGCGGCTTATCTGCGGAGACAAAGACGTACAAAGGCACTTTTTTACTTTCAAAAACCTCTTCAGGGGTAATACGATTGGCTAAAGTTGGCGGTACAAAATCCTCATCAAAAATGGTTTCTTCTTCAGGGAATATCTTCTCGGCAATATTACTGATTGAGTCGCTGATTTTTCCTAAGAAGTTCTCAGCCTTTTCGTCCTTTTCATCCAATACCCGATCATTAGGTAGGCTACTTAAACGATTGGCTTTGGCTTTGATTTCTTGTAATTTATTTTGCGTTTGTTCATCGACTTGGAACTCAATAGGAGCGATATCAGCGGCATCAACGGTAGCGCCACTGTTCGCCTCAAGGCTTTCAGCAACGACCTCAGAAACAACCTCTGAATCATCCTCATCACCGCTAAGATTGTCACGGCTCTCGCCAATGGGATCAGTATCGCCAGCGCCTACGTTTGCCCCTTCTTTAACATCACTGTCTAAATCGCCATCCTCGAGATTATCTGACTGATTAGCAGTATTATCAAAAGCTAGCGTACTGCCAGCACTCAGCTCATCAGGTGGCAATAAGCTCTCAACGTTGACCGTATTGAAGTAGCGCGTTGCCGCTAGATCATTACTTAACTTGGTCACATCGGGACGATAAAAAGGATCACCAGCTTCAAAATGTAGCAACTGACGCAGTAAAGGCAGCTCTACGGGTAGCTTATCAGGGTCGCGCGTGAGGGTACCTGTCGCCTCATCGTACGTAAAAAACACCACGTCATCGAAGTCATAACGAACCCCAGTATCATAAACGAGTGATATATCGGCTTTATTATCTGGCAAGATGATGTCGACCGATTTATTCAGCCAATTCTCATCAAAATAGCCATAAGTGCGGCTTAGAGCCTCAAGAGCAGCCTTACTATTTTTATAAACTCTATGGTTAAAGACATCGCCCTCTGCTGGCAGCGCTGTCTCTTCTAGCGTTTTAAACTCGGCTTGCTCGGCGCCCTCACCACGGACATCGACGATACGGCTATCGACAGTTACCGGTTCACCCAGCTTTTCGATGATCACATCGATACTGTTGGCATCCGGCTGACGTAATTTGAGAGTAATATCGTAATAGCCTACAGCTTTTGCCGCATTCAGAGCGGTCTCTCGCAGGCGTGGCAGGGCTGCGGTGAAGTCAGTGACCGACTGAACGGTAGTATCATCGATAGCAGCTTTGATATTATTAATCGGCTGAATATCTTCATCAGCCTTGATCAGTCTTGGCGTAACCTGAGCCGCATCATTGGTAGCATTGTTAGGGCTTCTATCTGCGTCTTGCTGCAGATAAACCGTGGTCTCAACACGCGGCAACGCTGCTACGCCGCCGTTAAATAGGCGATTATACAAACGTTTGACAATACCGCCTTCATTGCGAGCTAATGGTTTAGAATTATTCGCTTGAGTCACGCCTTCTGCGACGGCGTCAGCATTGTCCTGTGCTTGATAATCTGGCAGATAGTCATCAGGATTAAGATCGCCGCTTTGATCACTATTTTGATCATCAGCCACCTCGCCATCGCTGGCTTCGATTTGTGCTTCAGCGATAGTATCATCAGCACCTGTCACTGAACGATTGTCTTGCTGCGCTAATATCTGCTCAGGATTGTTTTGCTCAGTGATGTCAGCACCGTCATCGACTCGGCCACTACTAACAGAGTCGCTCACCTCAATAGGACGCGCCATTATCTCTGCCGTTTGCGCCTGCTCTTCTGGGGTTTGTGCGCGGTTTAAAGTCTCAAGGTTGTTAGGCGCAGGCAAAGTCGCAGAGTCGATTTTTGGATCTAATCCTAAAGGTAATCGCTGACTATCAAGTCGGGCAATAGGCGCATTAAAGCCTGCATCAAAAACATCATCTAAACCGTCGGTGTTGCCATTACTCGTACTCTCCATAAAAAAGTCATTCTCAGCGTCCAAAGCCGCAAGTTCCCGATCAATCTGTTCGGGAGTCATCATCTGATACCCTTGCTGCTGTATCGCCGTTGCCTGTCGTTGCAGCTCGGCATCGCTATCAAAATCATTGTTACTGACTGGCGATACATCCGCTTCATTACTATTATTGTTTTCAGCGTCCGTGCCAGTATTTATCTCACTAGTATTCATATCGCCATCTTGGCTGACTTCTTCACTGAACTCATCGAGTACGGATTTATCGACTTCTCCCTGCTCAAAATCTCTTCTTAGGCGCAAAGCCTCTAAAGCCGCATCAAGCTCCGCTTCTGAGTCAAAATCAATAAGGCTATCGTCTGAACCATCCTGCGCTACATTGGTTTGCGAAGTGCTCTGAGAGTTGTTTTGGACTTCTACTTGTGGGTTAGTCGCTGTAGGGCTTTGCGCCACCTCTGCGCGAGGGTCGGTCTCAGCGGCACTGGCAGAGGCCATCCCAACACCAACCAAGACACTAGCGACGGCGCTGAATAAAGCGGTTCGGGCAAAATGGTGACGTACGCCAATGCTTGTGTGCTGAGCATGCGCGCCGATTAGCGCCAACCGATTAGAGGGAGATGACGGGGCCGTGCTAGATACACGAGGTTTCGACATGAGTGTCGAAGCGGTCATTGAAGCGTGATGCAATGACGGGTTACTTCTCATGACTAATACTATCCTATCATCTAATATGGCCACTTAAGCCTAGCGTAACGGTTAACAAACGCTTTAAAAACACTATTTATAGCCTTGTAAAACGAACCTATTGATATAGCGAAAACGATGCACACTTAACGATGTAGAGGCTGATAATTATCAAAATATCACTGCTGCATCAGGGCTTATAAAATTTACAAATCATAACTGAGCTCACGAACATATCATAGCATTTAACACATGTATTTGCCCTACAGCCTTGCTATTATACGAGGTTAAAATCATAAAACCTATCATATATTTTAATAAGTTATTGATACTAT
>Ga0105235_100443_pt1 | contig 14190 bp, 12 predicted proteins | sample Virmet3819_2500_FD_90059 | JGI IMG/M metagenome (GOLD analysis project Ga0105235, IMG submission 90059) | Marine viral communities from the Southern Atlantic ocean transect to study dissolved organic matter and carbon cycling - metaG 3819_2500 | ecosystem: Environmental > Aquatic > Marine >... | reverse complement strand
TGGAAATCAGTTAAACACATCAGATAGTTTAAATTTTAAAGACCAGCAAACTAACCTAAATAAAGTATTTAGAGATTTATCCGAGATTTATAAAAACTCAACAGCGCCAACATTACTAATTTCCGACGGAAATCAAACTATAGGTAGCGATTATCAATTCTCTGCTAACAACTATAAACAGCCTATCTATCCAATTATATTAGGTGATACAATAACGTATTCCGATTTAAAAATTAGTCAGTTAAACGTTAATAAATATGCGTATTTAAAAAATAGATTTCCAATTGAAGCGATTGTTGTTTATAACGGAAATGAAACAGTAACCAAAAACTTTATCATTACCCAAAACGGTAAAACAGTGTTTTCAAAACCAATTACGTTTTCTCAAGATAAATCTTCCGAAATTATTAATACAACCTTACCAGCTACTTCCGTTGGTGTTCAAAGTTATCAAGCGCAAATAGTTCCTATTTTAACTGAAAAAAATAAGACTAATAATTATAAAAATTTTGCTGTAGAAGTCATTGATCAAAAGACAAAAGTTGCAGTTGTTAGCACTGTTTTGCATCCAGATTTAGGTGCTATTAAAAAAAGCATTGAAAGCAATGAGCAGCGCGAAGTTTCATTTTTAAAACCAAATGAAACTTTAAATCAATTAAATGATTTTCAATTAATTATACTATATCAACCAAACAATTCATTTAAACAATTATATGAAGCTTTAGAAGTTCAAAATAAAAATAAGTGGGTGATTTCTGGAGTAAAAACAGATTGGCGATTCTTAAATTCGGTATCCAAAAATTATAACTTAGAAATCACATCTCAAACCGAAGATTATCAAGCTAACCTTAATCAAAATTATAGCAATTTTATTGTAGATGATATCGATTTTGAAAGCTTTCCTCCATTAAAATCTAATTTTGGCGCACCAGATTTTTCTGTGCCTTACCAATCTATTTTGAATAAAACCGTTTCTGGTATTCCAACAAACGAGCCTCTTTTAGCAACTTTTGAAATTAACGGTAGAAGAGAAGCGATTCTTTTTGGAGAAAACCTATGGAAATGGCGTTCTCAAAACTATTTAAACGATCAGTCGTTTGAAGCGTTTGATGCTTTTATTGGTAAAATGGTGCAGTATTTAGCTTCAAATCAACGCAAAAATAGGTTGATAGTCGATTATAATTCATTTTATAACGGTAGTGATAAAATTGTTATCAGCGCACAATATTTCAATAAAAACTACGAATTTGATGCAACTGAAAACTTAAATATTTCACTTAATAAAAAGGACACTAATCAAAAAATATCAAGACCATTAATACTAAAAAACAACAGTTATCAAGTTAATTTAAATGGTTTAGACGCTGGAGATTACAGTTTTACAGTTAGTTCTACTACAGATAAATTATCATCGTCAGGTAATTTTAAAATTATACCATTTAATGTAGAACAACAATTTTTAAACGCTAATGTAACAAAGTTACAACAAGTTGCTACTAATAGTAAAGGTCAAGCTTATTTTATTGATAACACTTCTACTTTGGCAGATAGTTTATTATCAGATAATCGTTATCAGCCAATTCTTAAAACCAATAAAAGAGTTGTACCTTTGATAGACTGGTATTATCTACTATTTTTTATAGCATTATGCTTAGCTTTAGAATGGTTTATCAGGAAATATAAAGGATTAATTTAAAATAAAAATTACAATGGAAAGATTACCAAAAATTGCATTCCCTTTTATAATTGCGGGAGTTATATTTATAATTATCATAGCTAAATCTGCTGTCACCATAGATGCCGGTCATGCTGCAGTTTTATATGAAACTTTAGGAGATGGAGTAGACTCTAATAAAGCACCTTTAGGTCCAGGTTTTCATATAATTGCTCCATGGAATAGAGTTATAGATTACGAAACACGCCAGCAAGAAATTCCAGAAAAAATGTCTGTATTATCATCTAATGGATTAGATATAAAATTAGATGCATCGGTGCTATACGAACCAGATGTTAAAAACTTAGGGAAATTGCATAATGAGAAAGGAGAAAATTATTTAAGCAGAGTTTTACAACCTGCTATAAGAAGTGCTGCAAGAAGTGTAGTAGGTCGTTATACTCCAGAACAATTATATTCTACTAAGAGAGATGCTATTCAAGAAGAAATTTTTGAAGAAACTAGAAAAATTGTAGAAAGTCAATACATTCAACTTAATAATGTTTTGATTAGAGATGTTACGTTACCACCTACAATTAAAGAAGCTATAGAAAGAAAACTTAGACAAGAACAAGAATCTTTAGAGTATGAATTTAGATTGGTTACTGCTGAAAAAGAAGCTCAAAACAACGTATTGAGGCGCAAGGTAAAGCTGATGCAAACCGAATCTTAAGTGCATCCTTAACTGATAAAATTCTACAAGATAAAGGTATTGAAGCAACTAATAAATTAGCGGAATCACCTAATAGCAAGGTAGTTATCATTGGTTCAGGAGATAGCGGAATGCCTATTATTTTAGGTAATCAATAATGATTAAATTAATTTTAACATTTCAAAATTTGGAATTTTAATTATTAATTTACAATCTTTGTACAGAACAATACAAGACATGACTTTTATTCAATTACATCATCATCATTTTCATACTTGCACTCAAGCGAGCTAGAAATGTATTGAATAAAACCAAAATATTTTTAAAACCGTTTGAGTAAATCAAGCGGTTTTTTTTATTCCTGTAAAAACAGGAATCTTACCCAAAAAGATTTACTCAAACACTTTAACAAAAAAGAAAAATGAGTAAACTAAAAATTGCAATTCAAAAATCAGGACGATTAAATGAGGATTCTATGAAAATCCTTAAAGACGTTGGTATTTCTATCGATAATGGTAAAGATCAACTTAAAGCTTCGGCTAAAAACTTCCCATTAGAAGTCTTTTATTTGCGTAACGGAGACATTCCGCAGTATTTAAAAGATGGCGTTGTAGACGTCGCTATTATTGGTGAAAATGTCTTGGTAGAAAAAGGACAAGACATCACTATTGCAGAGAAATTAGGATTTTCTAGCTGTAAGGTGTCTGTGGCGATTCCAAAAGGAAAAAGCTATAATTCTATTAAAGATTTAGAAGGAAAGCGAATCGCGACGTCGTACCCAAACACAGTCAACCAATTTTTAAAAGACAACAACGTTAAAGCCAATTTACACATCATTAACGGTTCTGTAGAAATTGCGCCAAATATCGGTTTAGCAGATGCGATTGTGGATATTGTATCTAGCGGAAGCACTTTGTTTAAAAACAATCTTAAAGAAGTTGAAGTTATTTTAAAATCGGAGGCTGTCTTAGCAGTTTCACCTCAAATTTTTACTGAAAATCAAGCGATTTTAAATAAGTTACAGTTTAGATTGCAATCAGTTTTAAAAGCAAGAAACTCACGTTACGTCTTACTTAACGCACCAAATAACAAGGTTGACGAAATTATAAATATTTTACCAGGAATGAAAAGTCCAACCGTTTTACCGTTAGCAGAAGAAGGTTGGAGTTCAATACACTCGGTAATCAATAAAAACGATTTCTGGGAAATTATAGACGAATTAAAAGACAATGGAGCAGAAGGCATATTAGTTTGTCCAATTGAAAATATGGTGCTTTAAGTCATTGTCATGCTGAACTTGATTCAGCATCTCAAAGAAATATAATTGTCAGACTGAGCTTGTCGAAGTCTTTTTATCCAGAAGCAAAAACGTAATAACACAACAACACTAAAAAAGATTCCCTCTTTCGTGGGAAATGAATATGAAAACAATAAAGTACCCAAATAAAAACACCTGGTCAGAACTTTTAAAGCGACCAACGCAAACTGTTAACGATATAGAAAGTACGGTTAATCAAATTTTTGAAGACGTACAACGCAATGGTGATGCAGCAATAAAAAAGTATACTAGCTTATTTGATGGCGCAGATTTACAATATAATCTTGTAACTGAGCAAGAAATTGAAGACGCATTTTCTAAATTATCATCAGAACTAAAAGCTGCGATTAACCAAGCAAAGTCAAATATTGAAACATTTCACAAAGCACAAAAAACAGAAAAGGTAAGCGTTGAGACGTCTGTTGGAATTACCTGTTGGCAAGAAAAACGTGCTATACAAAAAGTCGGGATTTATATTCCTGCTGGTACTGCGCCATTATTTTCAACAGTTTTAATGTTAGCAATTCCTGCAAATATTGCTGGTTGCAAAGAGATTGTATTGTGTTCACCACCAAATAAAGACGGTAAAATTGCTAACGAAATTTTATATGCTGCACAACTTTGTGGTGTGACTAAAATCATAAAAGTTGGTGGCATTCAGGCGATTGCAGGATTAACGTTTGGAACCGAAACTATTCCGCAAGTCTATAAGATTTTTGGTCCAGGAAACCAATTTGTAACCGTAGCAAAGCAATTGGCTACTAAATATGGTGTAGCTATCGATATGCCTGCAGGACCAAGCGAATTGTTGGTTGTTGCAGATGATAGCGCCAATGCAAGTTATGTAGCTTCAGATTTATTAAGTCAAGCAGAACATGGAACAGATAGTCAAGTGATTTTAGTATCAACATCTGAAAATTTTATAAATGAAGTTGAAACTGAAATCAATACGCAAATCAAAGCATTACCAAGACAAGATATTGCGCAACAAGCTATCAATAATTCAAAATCTATTTTAGTGAAAACTGATGAAGAAGCATTAGATTTAATTAATGATTATGGTCCAGAACACTTTATTGTAGCAACTAAAAACAACGACTTTTATGTTGAAGGCATTCAAAATGCAGGTTCAGTATTTATTGGTAATTACACACCAGAAAGTGCTGGCGATTATGCGTCTGGTACCAATCACACCTTGCCAACCAATGGATTTAGCAAAGCGTATTCTGGTGTAAATTTAGACAGTTTTACAAAAGCGATTACGTTTCAAAATATCACAAAAGAAGGTTTACAAAACATAGGGAACACCATAGAACTAATGGCTGAAGCTGAAGGTTTACAAGCGCACAAAAACGCAGTTTCAATTAGATTAAAAGATATGTAGCAAACGTCACATCGAGTGATTTCAAAGAATGAGAAATTGTATCGAGATGTTAAAGTTCTCGATACGATTTTCAAAAGAAAATCACTCGAACTGACGAAAATCAAATTAAATGAAAACAACTTTCAACATAAATAACTTAGTCAGACCAAACATCGCAGCCTTAAAACCGTATTCTTCAGCGAGAGATGAGTTTAAAGACGCAACATCAAACCAAATGATTTTCTTAGATGCTAATGAAAATCCGTTTGAAAATGGTGTAAATCGTTATCCAGATCCGCAACAAAAAGATGTAAAATCGATGTTGTCTAACATAAAAAACGTTCCAACCGAGAATATCTTGTTAGGTAACGGAAGTGATGAAGTGTTAGACTTAATTTTTAGAGCGTTTTGTGAGCCAAACCAAGATAATGTTATCACATTACCACCAACTTACGGTATGTACGATGTATTAGCAAACACTAATGCTATAGACGTTTTAAAGGTTGAATTGAATACTGATTTTCAACCAAAAGTAGAAGCTATTTTAAACACTCAAAATAGCAACACCAAACTATTGTTTTTATGCTCGCCAAACAATCCAACAGCGAATAGTTTTGAAGCGTCTAAAATTGAAAAATTATTAACTAATTTCAATGGAATTGTAGTGATTGATGAAGCATATATCGATTTTTCAGAAGACGAAAGTTGGATATCAAAATTATCAGATTTCCAAAATTTAATAGTCACACAAACGTTGTCTAAAGCGTATGGAATGGCAGGCATCAGACTTGGGATTTGCTTCGCTTCAACCGAAATTATTTCAATTTTAAATAAAATTAAACCACCATATAACGTCAATCAATTAACGCAGCAAAAGGCATTACAACGTTTAGAAAAGCAACAAGAGGTTCAAAACGAAATTCAGAATATAATTTTAGAAAGAAGCTTGTTAATTAGAGCGTTAACGTCGATTACTTGGATTGATACTATATATCCAACACAAGCTAATTTTGTGTTAGTAAAAGTTGATGATGCGACTAAAAGATACAATCAGTTAGTAGAAAAAGGCATCGTTGTTCGTAACCGAACCAATCAGCCACTTTGTGAAAACTGTTTGCGTTTTACGGTTGGTACAAATGAAGAGAATGAGAAATTGATTGCAGTATTAAATAATATATAAACGTCACATCGAGTGATTTCGAAGAATGAGAAATTGTATCGAGATGTATAAGTTCTCGATACGATTTTCAAAAGAAAATCACTCGAACTGACGAAAACATAAAAACAATGAAAAAAGTACTATTTATAGACCGTGACGGCACGTTAATTAAAGAACCAGAAGACGAACAAATCGATAGTTTTGAGAAGTTGGTGTTTTACCCAAAGGTCTTCACGTATTTAAGTAAAATTGCTAAGGAATTAGATTTCGAAATCGTGATGATTACCAATCAAGATGGATTGGGAACAGATGCGTATCCAGAAAACACGTTTTGGCCTGTTCATAATTTTGTGCTTCAATCTTTTGAAAATGAAGGTGTTATTTTTGAAGAACAGTTTATTGACAGAACTTTTGCTAAGGATAACGCACCAACTCGAAAACCAAATACAGGTTTGTTGACTAAGTATTTTAGCGAAGATTACGATTTAGAAAATTCTTTTGTCATTGGTGATCGATTAACCGATGTTGAATTAGCTAAAAACCTTGGTTCTAAAGGTATTTTTATTAATGATAACACCAATTTAGGAACTGATGAAATTACGGTAAAACGCGAAACTTTAGATGAATTTATCGCTTTAGAAATTAACGATTGGGAAGAAATTTATAAATTCTTAAAAGCCAAAGAACGTACTGGAAGTATCGAGCGAAACACCAACGAAACCAAAATTAAAATCGATTTAAATCTTGACGGAACAGGACAAAGTAATATCGATACTGGCATTGCGTTTTTCGACCATATGTTAGACCAAATTGCACGTCACGGACAATTAGATTTAAACATAAAAGTCGATGGTGATTTAGAGGTAGACGAGCATCACACCATTGAAGATACAGCAATAGCTTTAGGTGAAGTATTTGCAACGACTTTAGGAAACAAATTAGGTATAGAACGTTACGGTTTTAGCTTACCAATGGACGATTGTTTTGCGCAAGCTGCAATAGATTTTGGTGGTAGAAACTGGCTGGTTTGGGAAGCCGATTTTAAACGCGAAATGATTGGCAAAATGCCAACCGAAATGTTTTTTCACTTCTTTAAATCCTTTACAGATGGTGCAAAATGCAACCTAAACATCAAAGCAGAAGGTACAAACGAGCATCACAAAATTGAAGCGATTTTTAAAGCATTTGCTAAAGCAATAAAAATGGCTGTAAAACGCGACGTTGAAAAAATGATTTTACCAAGTACAAAAGGAACGTTGTAGTACTTGTCATTCCGTATTTGATACGGAATCAAAAAAAATAAACAATTATTAATAAGATTCCTGCCTTCGCAGGAATGACAATAAATGAAAATAGTCATCATAAATTACGGTGCAGGAAACATCAAAAGCATTCAATTTGCTTTTAAACGCTTAGGTTTTGAAGCGTTGTTAACTAATAATCCTGAAGAAATTAAAGCAGCAGACAAAGTGATTTTTCCTGGTGTAGGCGAGGCGAGTAGTGCAATGCAAAAGTTGAGAGAATCAGGTTTAGATTGTTTAATTCCACAGTTAAAACAACCTGTTTTAGGGATTTGTTTAGGTATGCAATTAATGTGTAAATCTACAGAAGAAGGAAACACAAAAGGCTTAGGTATTTTTGATGTAGATGTAAAACGCTTTTCAAACACGGTAAAAGTGCCGCAAATGGGTTGGAACACGATAAATCACCTTCAATCAGATTTGTTTAAAGATATCAAAGAGAATGAATTTATGTATTTGGTGCATAGTTTTTATGCAGAACAATGCCAAGAAGCAATTGCAACAACAACTTATGATGTAGAATATGCTTCAGCATTACAAAAAGATAATTTTTACGGTGTTCAATTTCATCCAGAAAAATCATCCTTAGCAGGCGAACAAATTTTGAGAAATTTCATCAATTTATAAAATAAAAATGTCAGGCTGAGCGCAGACGAAGCCTATATATTAACTAAAAAGATTCCTGCCTACGCAGGAAATGATTATGAGAATAATACCAGCAATAGACATAATAGAAGGAAAGTGCGTAAGATTAACTAAAGGCGATTACAGCACAACAAAAATGTATAATGAAAATCCGCTAGAAGTTGCCAAGCAATTTGAAGATGCAGGCATAGAATACTTGCATATGGTAGATTTAGAAGGCGCTAAAGCAGATCACGTTGTCAATTATAAAGTTTTAGAAAAGGTAGCGACAAAAACCAATTTAAAAATCGATTTTGGTGGCGGACTTAAATCCGACGACGATGTATTTATAGCATTTAATTCTGGTGCTAAACAAATTACAGGTGGTAGTATAGCAGTAAAAAACACCGACACTTTTTTACGATGGATTAATAAATACGGTACCCAAAAAATTATCCTTGGTGCCGATTGTAAAAACGAGACAATCGCTATTTCTGGTTGGTTAGAAGAAAGTAGTTTAGAGGTTGTACCGTTTATACAAGACTATCAAAAAAACGGTATTCAATATGTGGTATGTACAGATATTTCAAAAGACGGAATGCTTCAAGGACCATCAGTAGATTTGTATAAAAAAATAATCAACCAATGTACCAATGGTAGCGCAGATCAATCTGTAAAACTAATTGCTTCTGGCGGAGTAACAACTATTGAAGATGTTGAAGTTTTAGCAGACATAGGTTGCGATGGAGTAATAATCGGAAAAGCCATTTACGAAAACAGAATAAGTTTAAAAGAATTAGAACGTTTTTTATAATAAAAATAATTAGCTTTTAGCCTTTTGCTTTTAGCAAAACGTTAGAAGCAAAAAGCCAAGAGCCAAAAGCCAAAAGCCAAATAAATGCTAACAAAACGAATCATACCATGCCTAGACATAAAAAACGGTCGAACCGTTAAAGGCGTTAATTTTGTTAATTTAAGAGACGCAGGCGATCCTGTAGAATTAGCAAAACAGTATGCAGAAAAAGGTGCAGACGAATTGGTGTTTTTAGATATTTCAGCAACTTTAGAAGGAAGAAAAACAATGATTGAAATGGTGCTTAAAGTCGCCGAACAAGTTAATATTCCATTTACTGTTGGTGGCGGAATTTCATCTGTAGAAGATGTAGATGTACTTTTAAAATCTGGTGCAGATAAAATATCTGTAAATTCATCTGCAGTAAAACGACCAGAATTGGTAAACGAATTGTCAAGTAAATTTGGCAGTCAATGTGTTGTGGTTGCTATAGATGCCAAACAAGTTAATGGACAATGGAAAGTACATTTAGCAGGTGGAAGTATTCCAACCGAATTAGATTTATTTGATTGGGCAAAAGAAGTTGAAACAAGAGGCGCAGGCGAAATCCTGTTTACCTCAATGAATAACGACGGAACAAAAAACGGATTTGCAAATCAAGCTTTGGCTAAACTATCAGAGACTGTAAATATCCCGATAATTGCTTCTGGTGGCGCAGGAACTATTCAGCATTTTACAGATACCTTTAAAGAAGGAAAAGCAGATGCAGCTTTGGCTGCAAGTGTATTTCATTTTGGTGAAATTGAAATAAAAAATTTAAAAGAAGAATTAAAGCAGAAAGGTGTTTCTGTTAGATTATAACTTGTCATTCAGAGCAAAGCGAAGAATCTTTAAAATTATGAGATTTCTCGTCGCTGTGCTCGCTCGAAATGACAGAAAAGCTAAGAAAAATGAACATAAATTTCAATAAAAATAACGACGGATTAGTACCAGCAATCATTCAAGATGCAACAACTAAAAATGTGTTGATGCTTGGTTATATGAACGAAGAAGCTTTAAAAAAAACACAAGATACAAAGCTTGTAACCTTTTTTAGTCGTACCAAAAACCGACTTTGGACCAAAGGTGAAGAAAGCGGTAATGTTTTAAACTTAGTAGATATTAAATTAGATTGTGATAACGATACTTTGTTAGTAACTGTAAATCCAAAAGGACCAACGTGTCACACAGGAAGCGATACGTGTTGGAATGAAGCTAATAACGAAACTTATGGGTTTTTAACCCAATTAGAAAACACCATACAAAGTAGAGTAGAAGCCGGTAACACAGAAAAATCGTATGTAGCTTCATTATTTGCAAAAGGAATTAATAAAGTGGCTCAAAAAGTAGGCGAAGAAGCTGTAGAAGTTGTAATTGAGGCTAAAGACAATAACGACGATTTATTTTTAAATGAAAGTGCAGATTTATTATTTCACTATTTAATGTTATTGCAAGCTAAAGGATTCAAGTTAGAAGATGTTATAAATGTACTCAAGCAAAGAGATAAAAAAAACGCTAGATAAGCATCTAGCGTTTTTAGCTTTATAATTCGTTTACAAGTGTTATTTTAAACTGCGGATAATTTTCTTTTAATTCCTTTTCTAACCCTATTATATGAGCAGCACCAACAATAACAATATTTCGTGTTTTATCTGAGGCTTTTACGCTATCACCGATGTTTTTTGCCATACGCATATTTCTTTCGTTCCAGTATTTTTCGCCTTGTTTACAACCATCGGTCATATTTTTTGTGTAAGTAAATGCAGCTAATTGATGGCTTGTTTGCAAAGATTTTTTCTTATTGGTGTGTTTTCCTAAACCTCTAAATATCGCAGGTAAAATTGCCGAGTTATAGTCCTTTTTATTTAGTTTTTTCATAATAGCGTTATTCCCATTATTTTTTCCCTCTTTATAACATTTAGACCAACCTTCATGATATTTATCGTTAGTTTGTTGATCATCCATAGACGTTAAGATTTTGATGTTTTGGTTTATTGCTAATTTAAACGTTAGATCTCCATCTTCATGTCTTGTTGGTTTTTTAGCTCCATTTGTACCGTGTTTTTTTATGTATTCATAGAATTCATAATTTGCATTATCTCTGTTAAAAGCAAAGGTGTTACTTAAAAAATCCAAGTCATCTTTAGTCATTTGATTAAATGTCTTTTTTAATGTGGTATTAAACTTTTTAGTATTAGGTGTAAACGTTTTTTGTATAGAATCAGATAAGTAATAAAATGCCTTATAACTTTTAGACCAACCATTTTTTAAATATTCCCAGCTTAGTGTATCGTTTCCTTTAGGACTTTCTACATAAATAGCTTCTGGATTGTATTTTATTGCACGTTTTAGCATTGGCTTATAACTTTTTTTTACAATTTTAGGAACCGTATGCATTGTGCCGACTAAGACAATTTCTTTTTGTGTTTGATGTTGTGCTTTTAGATTGAAAATAGATAGGCAAACGATTAAAATTAACATTACAATAGATTTCATCTTTATTAAATTTTTGATTAAACTTTGATACTGCTAAATTAAAATCTAATCTTGATAAAACCCTTTGTTTTGTTGACTTTGGGGTGAAATGTTATGCTGTTGTGGCAGAATTAAACCGTTGTTTTATACTACTTAAATATGTTTTCGAAATAGGAATTTGAATAGCATGATTTAAAATTAAAAAATGCTTTCCTTTTTCGGTTTTCCATTGTTGAAAATGATATGGGTTAACAAGATATGAACGATGTGTTCTAATCAATTCGTCAAAAGTTTCATCAATGACCGAAAGTTTATTTCTTATTAAGGTTTTTTTTAATTCATTTCCTGAAAGATATAATACTTCAATATAATTATCTGAAGATTGAATGCTTATAAGATCATTTAAATGCAATCGTATACCTTCAAAATTACCTTCACCTTTAATTTCTATTTTTTGGTCTTCGACTTGTTTTTCAAAATATTTACCAAAAGCAAATCTAGCGATTAAGATTATAGGTATAATTGTACCTACTGCAGGTAGTAAAATAGCTTTTAGCATGTAACCCAAGGTGTAAGGATTTGGAATACCTACCATAATTACATACAAATAATACAATCTTACAAAAGTTAGAGTTATAATGGTGTAGGTGAGTAGAAAAACAATTTCTTTAGCAATAGTCCATTTTTTTATTTTATAAGCCAATAGTTTGTATTGTAAAGGCAAAAATAAAAGATAAGAAATACCGCCAATTATACCATATCCAGGCAAGTATATTAGTTTTTCTGTATCGCCAAACTCGTCTACATCTAAAGGTTCTGTAAAATAAAGAAATACAAAAATCCAAATAGCAAGTAACAAGCCTATAATAACATGGTGTTTTAGTTTCGGATCGAAAGGATATTTCATCTTTAATTTTTATTCAATTTAAAAATAATAAACCCTAAAACAGTTGTTACGATTAGTAATACAAATCCTTTTAAAGTATCACTATAAATAAAACTTCCAATTGAAAACAATAATGCGTAAACACCAAAAACACCACAGAAAAAACTAATTGTTTTGTTGCCAAATCCTTTAAATTTTGATTCGTCACCAAAAATTAAAGCATTAAAAGTAGCTAAAGTTTTTGCATTTGTAGGTTGTGTTAGTAAAGTCACGATAATCCAACCAAAAGTTGTAATTACTACACCTAAAACTAATTGCCAATGTCCAGCAATTGTAACCAATGGTGTATCTAATTTTCCGTTTATAAAGAAAAAAACAGCAATTAAAAACGAAATTACCATAGCTGCAATTTCGCTGTATGGATTAATTCTGCTCCAAAACCAACGTAAAATAAAAAGTAATCCAGTTCCAGCACCAATTTGAAGTAATAAGTTAAATACATCTGCTGCCGATTGCAAATAAAATGAAAATAAAGCAGCACATAGCATCAATAATACTGTAGAGATACGTCCAACTAAAACCTGCTCTTTATCAGTTGCTTCTGGTTTTAGAAATCGTTTGTAAAAATCGTTTACTATGTAAGAACTTCCCCAATTTAATTGTGTTGAAATTGTGCTCATAAACGCCGCAATAAGTGATGTTAAAACAATACCAATTAATCCAGCAGGTAAACACGTCATCATTGCTGCGTAAGCTACATCATGACCTTGCATTTGCTTTGTAAGATTAGGAAAGGTCTCTGAGATGGCATCTAGATTAGGAAAAACAACAATTGATGCCAAACCAACCACAACCCAAGGCCAAGGACGAATTGCATAATGTGCTACATTAAAAAATAGAGTTGCCCAAGTCGCGTGTTTTTCGTTTTTAGCAGCTAGCATACGTTGTGCAATATATCCGCCGCCACCAGGTTCTGCACCAGGATACCACGTGCTCCACCATTGTACTGCTAAAGGAATAATAAGTAAAGTAATTAATGCTTCTGTGTTACTAAAATCAGGAAAGAATGCTAATTTATCAATTACGTTGTTATTAGTTAAAAGATTGTCAATCCCACCAATTTCTGGAATATTAACTATGTATATTGTAGCCCAAATACTTCCAACCATTGCAATAATAAACTGAATAAAATCTGTAATCAACACACCTTTTAATCCTCCTAAGGTAGAATAAACAACTACAATAATTGAAGCATATAGCAGCATTTCTTCTTGAGAAATTCCTAATAAAATATTTGCAATTTTTGCACCAGCCAAACATACGCCAGCCATAGTAATGATATTAAAAATAACACCAAGATAAATAGCTCTAAATCCGCGTAAAAAACTAGCCGTTTTTCCGCTATAGCGTAATTCATAAAACTCTAGATCTGTAGTTATTCCGCTTTTGCGCCATAATCTAGCGTAAAAAAATACGGTTAACATACCGGTAAGTAGCATTGCCCACCAAACCCAGTTTCCAGAAACTCCGTTTGTTCTAACTAATTCTGTTACTAATCCAGGTGTATCTGCAGCAAATGTTGTAGCAACCATACTTACACCAAGTAACCACCAAGGCATGTTTCGGCTTGATAAGAAAAACGATTTTGTGTCTTTACCAGCTTGTTTAGAAACAAAAATTCCTATTCCTGCAAACAAGATTAAGAAAAAAGCAATTATTACCCAATCTAAAGTAGATAAAACCATAATTATAAATGTTGATAAACAAATCTAAGATTTATTAATAAATAAAAAAGCATTAGAAATTTCTAATGCTTTTTTTTCTTGAGTTGTTGTTTATTATTTAAGCCAACCTTTTGCAATTCCT
>Ga0105235_100441_pt1 | contig 14247 bp, 9 predicted proteins | sample Virmet3819_2500_FD_90059 | JGI IMG/M metagenome (GOLD analysis project Ga0105235, IMG submission 90059) | Marine viral communities from the Southern Atlantic ocean transect to study dissolved organic matter and carbon cycling - metaG 3819_2500 | ecosystem: Environmental > Aquatic > Marine >... | reverse complement strand
TAAACTCAGTAGTAATACCGCGTCAACCTTGCTCTCGGCTGGTCTCAATGAAAAGGCCTGTTTGCAGCACTTTGATCTGTGCTTAGGGCAACTCTCAGATAGTCTCCTCGATGATAATTATCGTTCGCCGCTTGCTATCTTCGCTGAGCTGCATTATGCCAAAGCAAGGCAATTAGCCGAATCTTCAGACTGCCTCGCTGCGCTATCTCGGCCACCGATTGACCCCTACTTTGCCAACGCCCCACTCGATGAGGAGCAAGCAAAAAGTAAAGAACAAAGAACATCCGCTTGTCTTATGAATTATCAACAGCGGCTGTTTGATGCCGTCAAATCAAGCTACGCGTATCTATTTTATGACAGATTAGAACACGACTTTGAGAACGCTACTCAAAAACAAAAAAGCGCACCTTTACAAAACCGCATTCCAAACGATGTCGATATTCAAACTCAAGATATCTACAATGCCGCGAGCAATGACATCATAACCAAGCTGTATCAATCTAAAGCCCGCACTAAGAAGATGTTTGGCAACACTCACATTGAGTACTTACCAACAACAGCTACCGACGATTCAGCCCAAACCGCTATTTCTAATAAAGTTGCGCTGGGCGGCCGTGCCACAGACCAAGTCAAGGTCATGGCGGTGCAAGTTGGGGACTATGGTCTCAATGTCCATCTACCCAATGAAGACCAGTATCTACAAAACGCTCGTGAGCAAACTTCTGCTTTGACAGATCTGACCTCTACTTATGAGCTGCGTCTTACGGGACTAAACTCGATAAGTAAGCGGCCAGGTTTAGGTATTAGCTTCGTGGCGTCTCTCAATGACCGTTACACGACCACTATTCGCCAGCTGCTCGTCTCCTCTTTGTCAGGTAGATTGGCTCAAGACAATAGCACCGATAACGACGAAAGCATAAGCAATGAGGACCCGAGTAGCCGAATCTACCCTAGCGGGCATTTGCTGATGACCGGTTTGATTAAACCTGTAGGAGATAGCGTATTAGATGTACTCAGTAGCGAGCAGCTCGATATTCATCTATATAACCCTTACCGCAGTGAGAGCACTACTATCTTAGGCGAAGACTATCCGCTGGCAGCGAATTTTTCGGCAGGTTATGGTATGTGGCTTGCAGAGAATCAACTAGACGGCGTCGGCTACTTAAACCTAATCACTCGTCAACAAAAAACCAATCTGCCCAAATTGTTTATGCTTGAGCCTTATGACCCTAACAAGCGGGTATTGATTATGCTGCACGGGTTAGCCTCGAGTCCTGCCACTTGGGTCAGTTTGACTAACGATATTTTGAATGATGATAAATTACGTGAGAATTATCAGGTTTGGCAGATATTTTATCCCACTAACTTGCCTATATTAGAAAACCGTTATCAAATTCAGCAACTCATTGAAGCAGCTTATCAGCAAACAGATCCTGATGGTCAAAATATTGCCAGCCAAAACAGCGTCATTATCAGTCATAGTATGGGCGGTATCATAGCGCGCATGATGTTATCTGATGAAAACCTGATAGATGATTTGGACAGACTTGATGAACAAGGGACGCTCTCTGCTAGTGAAAAACGAAAAATACGCGACGCGCTTAAGCAGTCTTTTGGTGAAGAGCAATTAGAAAAACGCTTCAGATTGCAGACTTTGCCGCAGGTAGATACTGCCGTATTTTTATCAACGCCTTTTCGCGGTACCGACTACGCTGATCGCTGGTTCACCCGAGCGCTACGCCGTATTGTGTACCTGCCAGTCGGACTGGTAAAAACAGTCACTGATAATTTGGCTACCCTAGCGATCCAAGGCGACTTAGCCAATAACCCTCTAGGGGCTTTATACTTGCAAAATGGAGCAAGCCAGCTGAGTGATAAGTCCTCTTTTATCCAATTAACCAAAGATATCTCTATTAACGATCGTATTACCTATCACTCCATTATCGCTAATAACGATGCCGATATCACTCAAGGTTTGGCAAAAATGCAGCCAGGCGGGGCTAAGATAGACTTATCACAAGCGCAAGAAGAAGATAGCGACTCTAATACTGGCGATAACACAGATAGAAATGTACGCCGCGAGCCTTTAGTCGCCGCTGTTACAGTTGATGGCGATATCAGTCAAGCCATCACTGAGCGGTTGTCTGACGGTATTGTGCCTTATACTAGCGCTCACCTTGAAGGTGCGGCTTCTGAGACCATTATCAACGGCGGCCACAGTATTCAACAAAACCCGCAAACGATTTTGACTTTGCGCCGTATTTTGTACAAACAACTTCAAGAGTAAGCCTATCTTTTATAGCTCACTTACAAAAACTGGCAACGTGCTGTTGATTTTCACAGTTTTGGTTTTCAATAGCCTTGTCATGACTGTTAGGTATGCTTTGGTAACATGGCGCAACTTGCACCCGCTGTACAGCGAGCGCATAATGACTTAAATATCATCTTCATTCGTATCTAGTAAGACTACTCAATTGCTTAGATCGATTGTCTAGATAGTAAAAATATAGTTTATAAGGACATAGATTCCACACCAGCCAAATTATTTTTGGCTATTGCCCGTGATAAAGGTTTATATATTGCGGACAGTTACTTGCGCGTATTATGGATAGTTACGCCAATCAGCTAACCAATATAGGTAACCCTTATGTTTGCCTCTTTTATGATAGATCAAATGGACGCGCTGATGCTCGCGCGTATTCAGTTCGCTTTTGTCATCTCTTTTCATATTGTCTTTCCGGCGTTCTCTATCGGTCTTGCCAGCTGGCTGACCGTATTAGAATTTCGCTGGCTCAAAACGGGCGAGCCTATCTACGCTGAAGTCTATAAACACTGGGTCAAAATATTCGCCGTAGTGTTTGGTCTTGGCGTGGTATCAGGTGTGGTGATGTCCTACCAGTTCGGCACCAACTGGGCCGTATTCTCCGACAAAGCCGGTAACGTCTTAGGGCCTTTGCTCGCTTATGAGGTGTTAACCGCCTTTTTCTTAGAAGCATCATTCTTAGGTATTATGCTGTTTGGGTGGGGGCGCGTCAGCAAACGCATGCACTTTGCCTCGACGGCAATTGTCGCTGTCGGTACGCTGATATCAGCCACTTGGATTTTATCAGCTAATAGCTTTATGCAGACGCCGCAAGGCTTTATGATAGGCGCTGATGGCCTTCTGTATCCAACCAATTGGCTTGAGATTATCTTTAACCCCTCCTTCCCTTACCGTCTTGCACATATGGTGACGGCAGCATTTTTGACTACCGCTTTTGTCATCGGCGGTATTGGTGCCTATTACCTGCAGTCCAAAAAACATCAAGATCATCGCAAGCATGGCCGCGTGATGCTAGGTATGGCGATGATTATGGCTATCTTTGTAGCGCCGCTACAAGTGCTCATCGGCGATGAGCACGGCTTGAACACCCTTGAACATCAGCCTGCAAAAGTGGCGGCGATGGAAGGTATTTGGGAAGACGAGCGCGGCGCGGCACTACGTTTATTCGCGATACCTGATCAAGATAACCAAACCAATAAGTATGAAGTGAGTATTCCTTATGTCTCGGGTTTAATTTTGACCCATTCATTAGATGGAGAAGTCAAAGGACTCAAAAATTGGGCTGTCGAGGATCAACCGCCTGTTGCTATTGTCTTTTGGGCATTTAGGATTATGGTGGGTATTGGTATGCTCATGGTACTTGTTGGCTTATTTAGTGTTTACAAGTACTTTAAAAAACAACAATTTAATCCTGATAGTAAATGGTTCCATAGGGCTTGGATGTTTATGACGCCGATGGGCTTTATTGCGATACTAGCTGGCTGGTTCGTCACCGAAACAGGACGTCAGCCCTGGACCGTCTATGAAGTCATTCGTACTAGCGAGAGTATGTCGCCCATTGCAGCACAGCAGGTGGCGACGACTTTGATTGGCTTTATCGTACTGTATATCTTTGTCTTTGGCGCAGGTAGCTTTTACATTATCCGCCTGATTACTCAAGGGCCTAAACCGTACGAGGATCCTTCAGAGGATACTTACTATGATCATTCTGTGACCGAAGCTCAGGGCCGTGCTTTGAGTGGTGATAATGCGCCGCAAGAAAAAACAAAGGATAAGAGTGATGAGCATCTAGACAGTCCTGCTGATGATGTTGATGATGGAGGGTTGCGCTAATGTTTAACTTTGGTGATGTATTAGACTTACCCCTTATCTGGGGCGGACTTATCGCGCTATCGGTCTTTATCTATGTGCTACTCGATGGCTTTGATTTGGGCTGCGGTATTTTGTTTCCCTTTGCAGGCTCAGATAAGAACCGAAGCCGGATAATGAACTCTATCGCCCCATTTTGGGATGGTAACGAGACCTGGCTAGTGCTTGGCGGCGGCGGCTTGTTTGCCGCTTTTCCTGTCGCTTATGGCATTATCATGAGCGGCTTGTATCTACCTGTGACCTTTATGCTCTTTGGACTCATTATGCGCGGGGTGGCCTTTGAGTTTCGCTTTAAAGCCAATACCCGTCGTCATGTTTGGGACACGTTTTTCTTTGTAGGCTCAGTGATCGCTACCTTCTCACAAGGCATTATGCTTGGCGCTTTGGTGCAAGGACTCGAGGCCAGCAACCGCTTATATACTGGCGGTCCGTTTGACTGGCTCACGCCCTTCTCTATCGTTTGTGGTTTTGCCATGATTATCGGCTATGCGCTACTGGGTTCCACTTGGCTGATTATCAAGACAGAACACACGCTACAAGTATGGGCGCGCAAAGTCTCAGGTTGGATGCTCTCAGCGCTTATAGCCTCTATGATTGTAGTTACCGCCTTTATGTTTTTCTCCGATATTGAGGCGCTCGAGGGTTGGTTTAGCTTCCCAGGTCTGCTATATCTTGCCCCTATGCCGATTGTCGTATTGGCTCTGTTCTTTTTGATGCGTAAAGACCTTAAAACAGAACGTGAATATCGTCCATTTTTGTTAGCCGTAGCGCTGTTTTTGATGGGTTATATTGGCGTCTGTTTTGCTATATTCCCGTATATAGTGCCTTATCAGATGACCATTTATGAAGCGGCAGCCGCCGATACCTCATTGTCGTTTATGCTGATAGGCGCGGTTATCATGTTACCGATTATCTTAAGCTACACTGCGTTTGCCTATTATACGTTCAAGGGCAAATCTGATCACAATCCGATGTACTGATATCTAATCAATAACAGATGTCATAGACAATAAAAGGATAAGATTATGAAAAAGCTAAGTAAAAAACAAAGCCAATGGGCGTGGTTCGTGGGTTTATATTTGGCAGGGTTTTTAGTCGTTTTTACCTTTGCACAATTAATTAGGCTGGCGATGGGACTATAAACTCCATCAGTAAAAAAACGCAGTCTTGATTATCAAGGCTGCGTTTTTTATTACGCTTATAAGCTGCGTGTCCATTTTTAGTCCTAGAAATTGTTAGTCCTAGAACAGGCTAGCCTTGCGGACTTTGTGTCATTTGGCGACAGTATCCTGCCAAGTTCTCAGGTAAATCCTCTGGACAGACGCCGCACTGCTGATTGCCCGGTACCGCATAATCGATAAATTTTGGATACGGCAGGTTTAGATTATTCATAATGACCCTAAACTCCTCTATCGTCGTATCACCGCCAAGTCTTGGGTTGCGCTTTTTTTCTTGCGCAATTGAAGACACAAACCTCTCTTTATAGTCATGTGCAGGATACACCAAGGTCTCATCTGGTAAAGAAAACAGTTTGTCTCTTACAGAATGATACAGGGCGTCTGCGTCACCATTTTGAAAGTCCGTGCGACCGCAGCCTTCAATCAGTAAAGCGTCTCCTGTAAACACCCGCCCATCAAAGATATAGGCAAAATGCCCATCAGTATGCCCTGGTGTATGCAAAGGATGCAAAGTGATGCCATCAAGCTCAAAGGGAACGCCGTCCTCTAAGCCAATATCTGCGCACTCCAAGCGATCATAGGCAGGTGCTGCAATCTTACTGCCAACCTCACGCTTCATCTCCAACGCTGCGGTAATATGATCAGCATGTATATGCGTATCAATGGTATAAGCTAGAGTCAAGCCAAGCTTATGCAGCTCAGCGAGGTCGCGATCCATCGTCGCAATGACAGGATCAATCAAGACGGCTTGTCCAGTACTCGTGTCCCCTATCAAATAGGTATAAGTACTAGAGAGCGGTTCATATAATTGCTTAAAAATCATAATCATTCCTTTTTGATGTGCGTTGTTTATCGGTACTGATATTTTGTAGTTTATCATTTCAGTAAAGTTAATATTTTCTATATTTAATCATTATATATTACATTATATTATATAGTATTGTAAATATCTGGGTGTTGTGATAGATTTGGTAACGTACAAGCGATTACTAGTATTATGTTCCATTAACAGAGATTAATATGCTGTAATCTGAATCAGTACCTGTATTAAAAAGGCTGCACTATTGTAATAGCGCAGCCTTTCTAATGATTATCACTGTTTAACTGTTCAACTGTTTAATAAATGACTTTTAAGAATCAGATTTATCATTTGTAGAATGATGTTTAACAAACGCATTGACTTGCTCTAAGCGCTCAGGCGTACCGACATCTATCCAGTTATCGGTAATCACTTCGGCGGTGATTTGAAACTTAAGCATCGCTTGCTTAAGTAGTGGCGCAAGAGCAGCAGGCTGACCACTGACTAGACCATCTAGTAGTCTTGGTGACATCACACTAATACCAGCGAAAGTATACTTATCCGCATCAGCAATCGGCTGCTCGCTTGCCAAGCCATTATTGATAGCGAAATCACCACCGTTATTATGCTCAGGATTGTCTATGAGTATCAAATGCGCTTTTTGATCATTATTAAGCTCATAGTCTTTTAGACTACCAAAATCATAAGTCGTCCATACATCAGAATTGACTAAAATAAAAGGCTCATCTCGTAGCTTACCCGTTTGCAGCGCCTGAAAAATCCCGCCTGCTGTCTCTAATGGCTCATCCTCTTCAACTGACCAATGCAGATTGACGTCAAACTGCGATCCATCGCCTAGCGCTGTCATGAGCTTATCAGCCAGCCATGAGGCATTAATAGTGATATCAGTAATACCAGCTGCTTGTAGTGCTTTGATATGCCAGACAATCAAAGGCTGTCCGCCGACTTCAACGAGTGGTTTTGGTGTCTCAAGGGTCAACGGACGCAGGCGTGTACCTTTGCCTGCTGCTAATATCATCGCTTGGGTTATGCTCGCCATACGTACTCCTTGCTCAAAAGATAACTTCTGAGATGATCAAAATTGTCGTTATGATTACTGTTGTGACTAAATATACTGCTGCACAAACTTAGCCTGATAAGCGGGTAATACGGTCTCTTCCATCCACTGCTTAAAGGGAATAAGTGCTTGCTTTATCTCTTCACTACCCTGCTTACTCAGCCAGTCAAGCTCGAAGAGTAAATCGCTCATAACCTTTGGAATATCGGCCAGATAACGACTCTTACCATCGCGCTCAAACAAACGAATAAAGATACCGAGCACCTTTAGATGACGCTGAACGCCCATCACATTGACATCGTTTTCAAGCTGCTCAGCACTATCAGTAGTGGTCAGCTCAGCGTTTTTCTGCCTCTGCCAAAAGTCCTTAATCCAGCTAGAGATTTGTACTTCAGGCCAGTCGACATAAGCATCACGGACTAAGGAGACCAAATCATAACTATAAGCGCCGATAACTGCGTCTTGAAAATCGATGACGCCTAAGCGCGAATGATCAGCTTGGTCTTGCATCAGATTACGACTGTGATAATCGCGGTGAACGACGACTTGTGGCTGCCGCAAAATCTCATTAATTAATGTTGTTTTGACAGTCTGCCAAAGACTAGCGTCTAAACTGACCTCAATGTGCGGTATAAACCAGTCACTAAATAAGTCCATCTCGCGATTGAACAGCTCTTCATTATAATCAGGCAGCTGGTGCTTATCTTTGGCAGTCTCTACCGGCACTTGCTGCAGTGCAATCAAAGTCTGCATAGCCGCTTGATAATACGCATCGACTTGCGCCGGAGTTGCCCCAACCAGTAAGTGCGCAAACTCCACCGTACCAAAATCTTGCAGCACCAAAAACCCTCGCTCCATATCTTGCGCGATAAGGGTTGGTACATTAATCGCTGGTGCCATTAAAGCGGTGACGTTGATAAACTGCTGCATCGCTTGCTGCTCATCAGCTGAGTCCATCACTATATAATGCTCAGCTTCATCACTATCTGATTGGTTTAACCATTGTAGACGATGGTACTGACGACTGCTGGCATCCCCTGGCAAACTGTCGAGCTTAAAGTCTTGACCGGCAAATACTTGCTGCAACCAATGCAGTAGCTGCTGCTGACGCTCATCAGCGGCCTCGGTATCGCTCCCTATTTGCGTTGGGATTTGGGTGCTGATTGTAGAATCAGTATTCTTAAGCATTTTATCTGTCATCGCGCTAGTAGTCATAAAAAATCGCCGGTTAAATAGAGTGATAAGTCAGGCAAATACTTGCTAAAATAACGAACCATCTGAGAGTGCTTAGTATTTTTATCCGTCTTATTGACTCGCTATTCACGATTAGCCCGCTTATCAATAAGTAAATACCTTGCTGCATTACAAAATTTGCAGCAATAGTGTAGCTGATTTGGTTTTTTTTGACTATCATAAGTCAAAATAATTGTCGCTTTGCTCATTACCCACTCATTGAACAAAGATTAAACTAGTTTTTCGCGTTATAAAGTTGAGTAGCTAACTTTTGGTTTGATACTTACTTTTAAGATTCATTGACTATCTGTCTCTATCGTCATCCAGTCGGCTAATAGGTTCTACAATCATAGGTGTGCCCTTGTTATATTCTCCGCTCTACCAAAGCATTCGCATGATTTTATTCGGTGCGTTAAGCCTATCTAGCTTAACCGTTAGTGCTGCTATCACCGATGATGACCAACAGATGCGCGAGCCTTTGGCGACTGAAGGAGCTGAACGCGCAGTGGCGGATCTCGATACAGCTAGCGCTAATGATATGGCTGTGACGTCCCTAGAGAAGAGTACCGCTATAGGCTCAGTAACTGCTGTAGAGAACAACACTACGCTAGTAAACGATGATGCACAAATAGCGGCTAACATGGATACAGAGCAGATTGCGGTTGTTGACGCCACTATCGAGGCTAACACTGATACTGATACTGACATTACTGCTACTAATGTTGAAAAGTTAAATTTCGACGACGACACTATTCAAGATAGCTTGATGCGCTTGGCAGAATTTTATGAATTAAAACCCGATAGCGATGTGACTAATGTTAACCAGGCGGCCACCAATACTGCCGCAAGCCTAGTCGATAATGACGTACCTATCGCGGAGCTAGATAACACCTTAGAGACAAAGCAAACCTTGCCCAAGCTAGGGAGTGATTTAAATGTTGTTCCCATTACTGTCGATACTGCGCCGCGCTGTGAAGGTCAATGGGTCTACCCTGATCGCAATCCAAATTACCAGCGGGCAATAAATGAGGCCAATCGCGACGCCAATGCGCCTCTAAACGATCAAGACTCTATATATGCTGAGTCTGATTATGGTTATTATGATAATGTTGATTATGCTGAGTTGTCTGGCAACGTGATTATCGATCAAGGTGAGCAGCATATCGAGGCCCAAAAAGTAGTTTTGGATCTCAGCAGTGGCGTGGCAGCAGCACAAGGGCAAGTGATGTTCACTGACCAAGCGATTGGCAATGCGCCAAACCGCGGTACGGCAACCGAGCGCCCGGCGGCCACTGTTAATGATAAAGTCTCACAAGGTGGTTTGATTGGCGTCGCGGACAGCTTAAATTATAATACCGAAACCGGACAATCAACAGCTAAGGACGTGGCTTTTGCTAGCGTAGAGCTGCAAGCGCACGGCTATGCCAAGCGCTTAAACCGCCCTAACGAGACGCAGTATGAGCTTGATGAAGTGATGTTTAGTACTTGCCCGCCGACCAACCGCAAATGGCAGTTTGATGCCAAAAGCATCGATTTAGATACCGAAACAGGCCGCGGCGAAGCTTACAACACAACGTTTAAAATTGCTGATGTACCGGTATTTTATTTACCCTATTTTAATTTCCCTATAGACAATAGACGCAGCAGCGGCTTCTTATTACCGAGCGCGAGTGTCGGTAGTAAAAGCGGCCTTGAAGTTGACGTACCTTATTATTTTAATTTAGCGCCGAACTACGATGCCACCCTTAATACTCGCGTTTATACCAACCGTAACCCCATGCTCTCCGGTGAGTTTCGTTATCTAACCGAAAATTATGGTGAAGGTATACTCAACGGCTCCTATCTACCTAATGATAAAAAGTATGATGGTGAGGATCGTAGCAGTCTGTTTTATGATCACTATTGGTCCTCTAATAGCATTCCGCGCTTGAGCGGTGATGCCAAATACAGCTATGTCTCTGACGCGGACTATCTTAATGATTTTGATACTTTAGGGTTATCTGACAATACGCTCAACCTGCCGCGCCGGGCTCGGCTCAATTATTACAACGACTATATCAATGGTGAGCTCAAAGTTGAAACCTATCAGACTCTTGACGCTTTTACCAATACTGGCGAGCGCTTAGAAGATAAAGATAAACCTTACTCGCGCTTACCACAGCTATCGCTCAACTATCGCCTGCCTTGGTCTGATAATATAAACTTCACAGGGGTTCATGACTCAGCCTACTTTAAAAAGTCGATTGATGATGGCTCTGAGGCCGAAAAAAGCGGCGTTAGAGTTTATAATAAGCTAAGCGCCGCTTATCCTATCGAGGCTGCGTGGGGGTATATCAACCCTAAGCTGAGCTTACAGCACCTATATACTTCCTATGATCAAGACAGCTTAGACGCTAATAATCTCGATGAAGACGATGGTAGCCAGTCCGTATTTGTCCCGCAAGCAAGCATCGATGCTGGTCTGAACTTTTATCAGTCAGGCTCACCTTTTGGCGCTTTTGATGACACCATGGGCGGTTATCAGCTACTGAGCCCGCGGCTCAAATATACCTACTCTCCTTTTGAAGATCAGAACGATATTCCTAACTTCAACACGCGTATCGCTTCTATTAACTATCAGCAGCTCTTCTCGGACAGCTGGTTTTTGGGGTATGATCGTCTGCAAGATTTGCACGCCATTACCCCTGGTATCAATTATCGTTACATCGATGCAACGGGTGTGACACGTTTTGATGGTAGCATTGCAGAGCAGTTTTATTATGATGATGGCCGAGTAACTTTAGAAGATCAGACGCCAGTATTCGACACTGACTCGTCAGGAATGGTTTGGAATACTAGCACTCAGCCTTATAATAACGTTTGGGTCGATGTCAGCGGCGCGCTAAACAGTAGCTATGATCTAAATTACATCACTACTGAGCTACGGTACCAGCCTTCAAGCAATAGCTTATTCAACGTCGGCTTCGTCAAGCGTCAAGAAGATGAAAACACCAACCAGCTTCCTATTTCAGCGCTAACGGCGTCAGCTATCTTTCCAATAAACAACAACTGGCGAGTACTAGCACAAGGGCAGTATGACTATCGGCGCAACCAAACCCTCGATGCGTTAGTTGGCATAGATTACGAAGATTGCTGCATTGGCTTTGCCGTTTATGGTCGTCGTTATTATAATGATCTAAATATCAACGATAAACCCAATCAAGCTATCATGGCTGAAATTAGGCTCAATGGTTTAGGCAGTGACAGTGGCCGCTTAACTCGCCTATTAGCAGATAAAGTATTAGGGTTTGAGCCAACACAAACGGCTTGGAAAGACTAGCAAACGATCTACCCTATCGCTATTTAAAGTTGGCTTTTTGCCTACCAGTGCATGCCGCTGATCAACCCATAACCGACATGACGACATCAATAAGGATTATCATGAGACTTTTTTCTTTACGCCAGACGAACCGAGCCATACTCATGAGTATGAGCGCCAGTCTGGGTCTTGTACTCGCGTTTAATGCTCAAGCGGCTACTGTTGAACCGACTAATACTCAAAATGCTAGTGCTCAAAGCCAGAATACCAACCGTCTAACCTCTGCTACCAGTACCGATGGCATCATCGCGCTAGTCAATGATAACGCTATTTTAAAAAGCGATTTGATCAATGCTATTATGCAAACCCGAGCAAGAGCGCAAGCGGCAGGCCAGCCTATTGCCAACTCACCGCAGCTACAATCTGAAGTTCTTAACGGCTTGATTCAGCGCGAGTTACAGCTCTCCCTTGCCAATAGACTTGGCTTACAGCCTGACGATGCGGCTATCAATCAGCGTTTGGCGCAGATTGCTCAAGCAGAAGGCGTCAATAGTCTCGCCGGTCTACAACAAAAACTAGATGCCAACCAGCCTGGTCGTTATGCTGCCCTACGAGCGAAGTTATTTGAAGATGCCGCTATCCAAGCCTTGCAGCAGCGCCAAGTCAGTAGCCGAGTCCGTATCAGCGAGCAGGATGTCGATGCTTTTTTAGCTTCCCCTGAAGCCAAACGTCTTAACCAAAATGAATATCAGACCATTCACGTGCGTGTGCCTTATATTGACGACTACAGCCGGCTTTCAGCCGCTCAGCGCGAGCAGGCGCTTGCCGTAGCAAATACTCTGCGCACTCGGTTATTAGAGTCTAATGTCGATGTAGAGGCAGCCATGAGCGCCGCGCAAGGTAGCTACCCTATTCCACTACAAGGTGGCGATATGGGCTTTCATAGCGCTGCTGCGCTGCCAACTGAGCTATCAAGCCAGATTACTAAGCTCGACGTTGGTGAAGTGAGCGCGCCTTTGGTCACTCCAGAAGGAATCGATATCGTCAAGCTAGCCGATAAAACCGTCAATAACAAAATGATTGTGCCCCAATGGGATGTTCGACATATCTTGGTCAAAATCGATGAGTTACAGACTGATAGCCTAGCCCAGCAAAAAATCAACGATCTGTATGAGCAGCTGCGTCAAGGTGCGGATTTTGCCAGCTTAGCCTCGACTTATTCTGATGATCCCGGCTCTGCTGGACGCGGCGGCGATTTGAACTGGGTTGGCGAAGGTGAGATGGTTGGAGAATTCGAAGCGGTAATGAAGAACACTACCGTCGGCGACTATTCTGCACCCTTTAGAAGCCAGTTTGGCTGGCACATACTAAAAGTCGATGATAAGCGCCAACAAGATATCAGTAACGAGTATCGTCGTGACCTAGCTCGACAAGCTCTGTATCAACGCTTAGCACCACAAGCCACAGAAGACTGGTTACAAGAGCTACGAGCAGGCGCCTACATTCAAGTGATTGAATAATAGCGCTTAGCTCGTTCACAGACCCTTATACATTTATCTCATTATCTTAACTCTGTAAGTTCTAGTCTGCGCAGTTACAAAGGGTATATGCCAAAGCATATGCCCTTTTTTTATTCTTCACGCAAAGGTCCATTAGACTCTATTCTAATAATGCTCAAATGATGCGATTATTGCTTCCAAGTCGCTATTCGTAACTCATTAAAACCTTGTTAAATCTTTATTGATAATAAGAACTAAACAATTATTCTGCCGATACCGTCTAAATCCTAATTATTCACGGTTAGCGTGTACTTTGTACTATGACTCTCTACAATTATCTAGCTTAGCTATAGATTAATTAATAATAAAAACAAACACTTAAATACAAAAAGATGTCTTTTGATACCCAAGTATTATTTTCTATTTTTCATGCTATTGGTAAAATAACCATTAAATACAACCGCTTAGGTTTCACCCCGCTATCAGTGATATTAATAACAAAATATTGATAATAAAGGGCGTAATAATACTAGCGTTAACTAATATCAATAGGAGAATCAGTGATAAATACTGGAGACGTACTCATTTGCACAAGTGGAAATCAATTCTATAAAGAAGGCGAGTTATATACCGTCGGCGACTTTGTGAATGATAAATATTTTATTTTATTTACAGGTCATGACGATGAGCATTGGTATGCCACCATCGGTGAGCAAGGTATATATGTCAGTTTTGATTGTCTAACTGAAGAGTGCGATGATGCTTGGTTTGTCGCCACTGAAGACAAGAATGATGACTGGCTTAATGCCTATAATACTCTAGACCACGCTTAAAAATAGTCAAACATTATTTATAAAGCTTAGAAGTATTAAATTAAGGCTAGCAGCGTGTATAATTATCAGCATTTTTTATTAATAAGAGCTTCATCGAAAAACTATAGACAAGAAAAAACCCGAACCTTGGGCAATAG
>Ga0105235_100433_pt1 | contig 14508 bp, 10 predicted proteins | sample Virmet3819_2500_FD_90059 | JGI IMG/M metagenome (GOLD analysis project Ga0105235, IMG submission 90059) | Marine viral communities from the Southern Atlantic ocean transect to study dissolved organic matter and carbon cycling - metaG 3819_2500 | ecosystem: Environmental > Aquatic > Marine >... | reverse complement strand
TCTATTTCTAACTCACTTATGCCTAAAATAGTACCTGCGTGGGACATCTGTACTCTCCATTAAATGATTCTTCGCAAAATCAGTTTAATGAATGCGGATGTCCCCCGTTAATGATGAAGAGCCAAAAAACCCAGTAGAAATAAGGCCTGGAGCGCTTTTCTAAGTCTTTTGTTCCACTTCTGTTCCACCTATTAAGTTAACTGTTCCACCTTTTTTGTCAATTTAGGGACTGGATTTCTTCATTTGTAGTATATTGACACCAGTATATCTGGTGGCTAGTCTTTTGATGTTTTCTATCTAATGTTTCGTAAAGTCTATTGAAGAGCTTGTAGAGACGACTAAAGGACACAGTGTGCCATTTTGATACTATGTCTTTTTCTCAATAAGGAAGTTGAATGAGAGCTTACATAATTGCTGTAATATTTATATCTACCGTCCATATTTACTTTTCAGCACTAGAGAATCAATCGCCTCTGTCTTTACCATTTATTTTTTTTGTGATGAGTCCTTTTCTACCATCCATATGGAAAGACCTATCGAATTTAAAACTTGATAAAAATGGAGTTTCGATCGAAAAATTAAAAAATGACGTTGATAAAACTATAAAAAAAGCAACTCATAGAAAAGGCATAGAACCGCAATCACTAGATAACTTGTTTAAAACCGTAGAGTTGAATGAATGGATGACGCTCGTTCTAGCTCGAATGCTAATGAGGCAAGGCTTAGTCTCTCTTGTTCCGAACCATACTTTCGGCCCGTCACCTAGCCTAGTAAAACTTATATCTCTTTGTCATGAAAAAGGACTAATTTCTGATACTGAGAGTGAAGATTTAGAGAAACTTAGGAACGTCACTTTTTATGCCGAGTGGTGGGACGGCGACGCCCCAACACATGGCGAATGGGAATGGGCATTGGAAAATTGCAAGCCTATTCTTCGTGATTTATTTCGTAAGCAAAGTCTTTCTTGAAATTATATCAAGTCATAATCTTAAACTACATTCAGAATACCAATGCGCCATTAAACATCAGCAAATCGGATAAGCTTTCCAAAGTTTTTTCGATGGAAGTAAACATTATTTATCAGCTGAAACTCCGATAAGTAGCGTTTTTTATGTGTTTGCTACACTACATTCATAACATCGCTTTTGTCATTCCAATTTCTCTACACTACTTCGGAAGAGGCGTTTAAGATAAAGTGGATTGATGGAAAATCACTATCATTGATTGAATGGCCTATCACTTCTACCTTTGTTAAATCTCTAGTTTATTGAAAGTACAGTAGTGTTAGCTAAAAATTTGAATTTTTCTTTGATGACCTTTCTCAGCAGCAATTTTACTTTCCTTTGTATTGGCCTTCCTATACGACTTGATCGCATGAAGTGATAAATGCCCAAGCACAGATGCAAGTGTATAATCATCGCACTCCCACAGTCTCCCTAACAAAGTCTCCCTAAAGTCGTGGAGTCGATATTTGTAGCTTTTATTACCATCGTTCGCAGTGGTGAAGAATTTTAATTCATCAAGCATTTCGTACCAGTAGGGATCAAAGTTTGCCTTATGACCCGTTTGCGAAATGTTTGACGGAAAAATGAAATCCGCATAAATTTCTCGCGATTTAAACTGTCTCTGACGCTCGCTCACCATATTAACAATGTCTTTTGGCAGGTGAATTGTTACTTCTTTGCCATTTTTAGGCTTCACTCTAACAAAGCCATGTGCGAGGTCAAAATCAGAGAACTTAAGTTTCATTACTTGTCCGTCTCTGAAATGCCCCGATGACTGAAGGTGCATAAAAAAGACAAAGTCTTGATTCGGATGATCGTCGAGATAGTTAAATATAGCCTTCATATCGCTTTCAGACACTTCGACATGTCGGTCTCTAGCGATTCGTCTAGCCCATGTGAAAGCATTAGCGTACTGTCCCTCAACCAACCTCTCTCTTACTGCAAAATTGAAGGCTGCTTTAATCCTTGACACAATTTTGTCATGAACTCCGACCTTCTGGCTGAAGGTTTCTAAATAAGATTTGTAATCTTTAGCCGTAACAGCACAAAATGGCTCTTTCATCAAGTTTATGACTTGTGTCCTTTTTTTATCTGGCGTCATTACCTTAACGTCCTTCGACAAGTGCAGCCTAATCAGCCTCTCAATAGTGTTCCATTCATCTGAGCCTTCCCCATGGTTATAGGCGACATTTACGTGCAAATGATTGAGTAAAACATCCCCAACGGTGTATAGCTTTTTGCTATGTAGTTTAAACTCTTCTGTAGTTGGTCTTCGCTTTAATTTTTCGAATACTTCGATATAACGCTCTATGCATGATCCCAGTTTAAAAACAGCGGCCTCTTCGTCGTGACTCCATTCCATTAGGCAGCAACGGTTATTTCGTTTTCTTATTTTGGCCTTTACTATGAGTCTTCTTTTCTTCTTCGTATATTCAAGCTTTAAACCTGTCACAGCGTCGTGAGTAATGGGGATAGCAGACCTTTTTTTCTTAGAAAAAATGAACTCATCGAGCAGAGTCTTGCAGCATACATCAGCAATAGTAAGCGTCGCTGACAAATTAGGAGACTGAGCACCTGTGGTAGGTTCTTGATTGTGGAGGCTTTGAAATTTAGTGGATAAGCCTCCACCTAACTCAGAGTTTTGCAAGCTAGCGGCAGGTGTCGAAGAACCTTCCGATATTTTGTCAAAATCATCGTATTGTACGAATGGCTCTTTCTTGGATGAGGATTGCGCAAGCCAAGTGCAGCCCAAGATATCTATTTGGTCTACTGGAGGAAAAAGCCATTTGCCAGAGCGCAATTGAATTGCTTTGATATAACCATCTTCAGCTAAACCTATTACATCAGTTTCGTCGATATTCAACTTTCGAGCTATGTCACTAGCGCTTCCAACTAATGACTGCGAACGCAAAGCAGCAGCCATCACGCTTGGTGGCGTGATAGCTTGATTTTTATTTGCGCTCGTTACTTGCATTCAGTCTGGCTTATCTGGCTTCGAATACAAGAATGTTACTTCAATTAAGATTTCCAAACTTCCGTAAAAAAACGGACTTTGGCAAATTAAAAATTTTTCTGACTTTTGAGTCTTCTTTAGAAGCTAGGCTTTGCGACTATTTAACATGTCAAAAATCACCCTGGCAAACGCTGCTGTTTTCATTGGGTCTGAAAGGAGTTGCATCATCTGCTCCTGATGCGCTTCTCCGCTACTAAGGATGGCGTCATCAATAGCTTTGGGGAAATCTCCCAGCATTGCTTGTTCAGGGGTGTTATTGGCTATCTGCGTCATTACAGCGCTGTTTTCACTAAGCTTGTCACGTACCGTAAAGGCGTAGTTCACCATGTCTTTGTTGGTTAGGTTATCGGTGATAAATACTTCGTTAAGCCGTTCAAGTATTAGAGACAAAAACTCTTCTTTTTTGTCCTTAGCTTTACCTGAACCAACATCACTATTGGGTTCCAGCTTGTAATCTGCGCTATCTTCCTGAAGCTTAATATTTTGCTGACGGATTTTAGACAAGCGATAATGACTCATAACCACATTTGCCAAATCAATGTCATCTTCATCAATGACTTTCTCACGGAGCAATGGGCGTAAGTGTCTTGCGTATAAGCTCAGCTTTTCGAGTTCTTTATCGTCATAATCGACAATCTGCGACATGAACTCATAGAAGCGGGTAAAGCTTCCCAAGTCCTTTTTGAATATCTCAAGTCTGTCTTTCTCTTGCTTGCAGTCTTTAAAGCTGTTTTCAGCGTTTGCAATTAGTACAGCGTCGCCAGTCTTCTTGGTGCGCTCGAACATTTCTTTAGCCTGAATATAGGCTTCTATAGCTGAGCCATAGCGTTTCTGCCATCTATCCACCGCAGGCTTACAGATATTACTGATAGCGGCATTGGATTTGTTTTTGGTAAAGAAAGCATCACAGAACTGCTCTACCTCGTTCCAGAGAAATATACCGCTGGTACGAAGCTTCTCAAATAACTCAAACACGATATCAGGATTGGTGACATCCGTTAGTTCAGCAGTTTGATAATAGGGTTGGAAAGCATCGAGGATATCTTGAGGATCATTGAAAAAATCCAACACAAATGTGCCACTTTCAGCTTTACCTGGATATGTTCGGTTTAGTCGTGATAGCGTTTGTACGCACTCCACCCCACCAAGCTTTTTATCCACGTACATTGCGCATAGCTTTGGCTGGTCAAATCCGGTTTGGAATTTGTTTGCAACCAGCATTAACTGATAGTTATCTGTATCAAACGCCTTTCGCATATCCTGCTTCAGGTCAGGGTTCATACTCTTTTCAGTGAATTTCTGATCTAGTAATGCAACGGCATCAGGGTCGTTAGGGTTAAACTCGACTTCACCAGAAAAGGCAACTAATGCCCGTATCGATTGATACCCCTTTTCGGTTACATATTTATCAAAAGCCAGTTTATATCTCACCGCCTCCTTACGTGAGCTGGTTACTACCATTGCTTTTGCCTGTCCGCCCAACAATCCCATTATGTTGTCTTTGAAGTGCTCTATAATCACCTTCACTTTCTGTGAGATGTTGTACTCATGCAAACGCACCCACTGGTTTAGCTTTACCTTCGCCTTATTGCTATCAACCTCTTTGTCGGCCGCTTCAATCTTCTGTGCTAATTGATACGCAACCTGATAATTGGTGTAGTTTTTCAGTACATCCAGAATAAATCCTTCCTCTATAGCCTGGCGCATGGAATACACATGAAAGGCTTCCGGTTTATTCTGCTTTGAAGCGGGCATATCTGGATTGGGTAAGCGCCCGAATAGTTCCAGTGTTTTGGCTTTCGGTGTCGCAGTGAACGCATAGTAGTTTAAATTAGCGCTACCTCTGCGAGCAGCAATAGTTGCGTCCAGAATATCTTCAGAAGTTAGTTCCGTATCATCGTCCGCTTCGTCCGTCATCAATACTTCTTTTAACTGACGAGCCGTAGAACCACTTTGTGAGGAATGAGCTTCATCGGCTATCACTGCGTAACTACGTTCTTTCAGCGAAGTTGAATTCTCAATAGCGCGTAAGACGAATGGGAAGGTTTGAATGGTAACAATGATGATTGGTTGAGAGGTTTCCAGAGCCTGCGCAAGCTTTTCTGATTTGGAGCCATCACCTTCTTTATTGTTGATGCGTCCTACCACACCATCTGCGTGTTCAAACTGGTAAATGGTATCCTGAAGCTGGTCATCCAATACCGTACGGTCTGTAACGACAATAACCGAGTGAAACTGCTTGTTACCATTTGCATCATACAATGTAGATAACTGGTGTGCTGTCCATGCGATTGAATTAGATTTACCGGAGCCTGCACTATGTTGAATAAGATATTTATTGCCTGTCCCTTCTTCAACCGCTGCATTAATCAGTTTAGTGACAACGTTCCACTGATGATAACGGGGAAAAATCAGCGTTTCCTTTTTGCTCTTGCGACCTTCCCAATCTTCTTTTTCTTCTATCTGAAGATGAATAAATCGACCAATGATATTAAGCAGATTATCGGGCGTTAGCACTTCGTTCCAAAGATAATCTGTAGCGTAGCGGTCTGCATCTTCTGGAATGTCATTTCCCGCAGCGCCCTCGCTTGTCCCTTTGTTGAAGGGTAAGAAAAATGTATCATCGCCAGCGAGTTTAGTCGCCATATACACTTCATATTGGCTAACGGCGAAGTGCACCAGTGCACCACGTTTAAAGGCAAGCAGTGGCTCGATTTTCTTGGTAGCTGGATCTTTGGGTAAACGGGTTCGCTTGTATTGCTTAATCGCATTCTCAACAGCTTGTTTAAATTCAGACTTCAACTCAAGTGTTGATACAGGCAAGCCATTCACAAACAGAACAAGATCAATACGCCACTTCTTGGACGCCCTTCCCGTTGCAGCAAGATGCTCAGCCGTTGCATAAGGGCTATACACCAGCTCAGGCACAATACGGCATATATTCTTCTGATAACGAATGAGCGTATCAGGGTTTAAATCATGTTCTGGTTTAAACTGGCAAAGAGAAAAACGGGCATTACGGATTTTTAACCCATGACGCAGAACACCCAATGTGCCGTAGGTTCTAGATGCCTGATCTGTCGCGTTAATATCCGCCTTTTTTAGCTGAGAAACTAACGTATCAAGAAAATGGCGCTCAGAATCAATAGGAAATACCTTACAGAACTTCTCCCATTCTTTAGGTTGTGTTTCCTTTACGAAAGCAAGAACATCTTCTTCGTATAGAGCAGATTCGCGGTTATAGTTTTCAGGCTGCCCAAGCTGCCAACCGTTAACCAACATTTGACTTATAATATCGTCCTGGAAAATCCGTTCCTGCGTTGCATCCGTGCTCATGCTGTTACCTCAACTTCCTCTGTATTCTTATTATCTGTTGGTTTCCAATTACGAACATCTATTTTGCCTGTTACTGCGGCTGAAATTAAGGCTGTTCGTCTTTCTATAAGTAACGACCGTTGTTTGCTGGCTGCTTCAATCAAATCTTCGTACTTTTGGCTATGAGAAATACAATATATGTTTATTTTTAACTGTTCTTGTGGTGGAGGCAGTGGGACTCTCATCCTTCTTATCGAATCTAATGACAAATTATTTATCGTCGTCCCTGTAACCTCCAAATCATAATAGTTTCTTGCTTGATTAGACGTTAAAAACCAAATCAGATAACTAGCATCAATAGCTCTACAGTTAATATATGCTGCACTCTTCCCCAAAATAATTTGTTCATTATTATATCGAGCCACATTCCCAATAGTCCCATTAATGGAAAGGAATACTGTTTGTTGGTCTAACGGTAATTTATGCTTTAAATACACCGAATAAGGTACTTCCTTTGCAGTTCCGCCAATTCGAATATTTTTTTCCGCCAAATTATTACCATTAACAAAATAATAACCCGTTCCATCTTGATAAGTCGGCGTCGAGTGTAATCCATCTCCGATCTTAGAGGTTATATTTATTAATTTTGGAATTTCCCAATGCTCAGGTACTTTACCCAACCATTCAACACCAGAATACTTCATCGACGCTTCAGGATTTAGGCCCTTGGTTACGGCATGACTGATAACCGCTTGGCGCTTCTCTTTTAGCAGCTTGATTAGCTGTTGTTGCTTTTCGATTAGAGTGTCAATTTTGGCAGTTTCGTGATCAAGAAAATTAGCAATTTTGTTACGCTCCTCTGTAGGCGGCAACCAGATAATCACACCTCGCAAAATCGCTTGAGTTACGCTAAATACTTTTACACCTTTAACCGCATGGCGAATCTGAGTTCTTAATTCTTTTGAATCCAGCAAATATGCAAAATATCTGCTGCTCTCCCGCCTGTAGGGACGAGCAATTATCGTATGATAACCAGCGAACACCTGTTCATCAGAGACTAACTGAGTAAAATTTCCTGAACCGTCAATATCTTCTGATGTATCAGCAAAAACGATGTCGCCTTTTTCTAATAAGGCATAACGAGAAGTCTTAAGGTATTCATCATCAACGCACTTTAACGAATGAAGTGCAGGGTCGATCTCGAACCCATATTTTGAGTGTACCTCGCCATAACTAATACAAGGAGTCCCTGTATCTCGAAGATTCTCTTTCGTGATGCTTAATCCCTTTCCGAAGCTAAATGTGTAGCGAAGCTTACTAGTCTTCCAATGTTCGGGAATGGTCTCCAGCCAATCAATCTCAGAGACCTTGTATTCTGGATAAGCTTGATACTTTCCCATTATGAATGAACCTCTTGAAGAAGCTGCAAAATTTCGGCACTCACTGCATCCAAATCTTTATCTATCTCTTCTAAATCACGAGGTGGCTGGTAAATGTAGAAGTGTCTATTAAATGGAATTTCGTAGCCCACAACACCTATTTCACCGTCTTTCTCATCACGCTTATCAGCATTTATCCATGCATCTGAAACATGAGGTGCTACCTCTTTCAAAAAGTATGTTTCGATTAAGTCGGACGTTGCTATGCTTGGGTTAAGCGGTACGTTTTCGTTATCTCGCAGGTCGCCGTCCTGTTTGAACGACACCAATTTACCAATCCACTTACTTACAGCCCCCTCGTATTCATACGCACCATAGAGCTTGTTTTCGCCACCTTCCAGGGCTTTATCAACAACACATTCTGCATCTGGATTTTTGGTCGTTACGGCATCGAGAAACTGTTTTTTCTCTTTTGCATCAAATTTGATATTTAGCGCTTTCAGCGCTTTGCTGTAATCGATTTCGAATTGGTTAAAGTCATCTGAACGCTTGTCTTTACCACCTGCAATGTCAGCTAGCTTGGTCTGAATTTTTTGCACCTTTTCCATTAATGCTTTCTGGAACAACCATAATTTACTGCTCAGCACGTCTTTAATTTGCGCTTCCTTCAGTTCACTGAATTCTGCTTTTATCAGAGCTCGAACCTCTACCTGAACATGGGCTAAGTCGCCGTAATTCTCGTTATTCCATGATGAACCAAATTCACTGTAAATTCGCGGCATAACCATGTTGAAAGGCTTGGGAGCAAAACGCAGGGATTCAATGGCTTCATCGGTGATTTGAGAAGATAAACGTAATGGTCTTTCAATCGTTATGCGGCGATACCCAAACTCATAGGTATTAAATATTTTGCTGGCAAACGTCTTCGGCTCTTCTTGTTTCGCATTGGCGGACTGACGTCCACGATTTGATTTTTGTTCTGTTGGTTTGTCTATTTCGCGAGCATCAATGACTTCAAAATTACCAAAGGCACGAGTGATGGTTTTGATGTCATCGTCACTCATCTGATTGCGTTTTGAACCAAGAGACTTACGCATTTTTCCGTAGAGGTTTGAACCATCGATAAGCTGCACCTTACCTTTACGTTCGTCTTTTTTCTTGTTAGTTAGCACCCAAACGTAAGTAGCAATACCCGTGTTGTAAAACATATCAGTAGGCAATGAAACGATAGCTTCCAACAAATCAGCTTCTAAGATGTAACGTCGGATTTCACTTTCACCGCTTCCGGCCCCACCTGTAAACAGTGGTGAACCGTTCAGAATGATGCCAATACGCCCGCCATTGCTAATAACACCATCAACAGACTGCGTATCCCGCATTTTACTGATGAGATGCATGAGGAAGAGTAAGGAACCATCTGATACTCGGGGCAGACCTGCACCAAAGCGGCCATCAAAACCTTCTAGGGTATACTCCTTTTTAATATCACTCTCAATTTTCTTCCAATCTACGCCAAACGGTGGATTAGAAAGCATGTAGTCAAACTGGTCGGCAGGTAGTTGATCGTTCGATAAGGTGTTACCCAGTTTGATACGGCTGACATCCTGACCTTTGATTAGCATGTCGGCTTTACAGATAGCGTAAGACTCTGGGTTAAGTTCCTGACCGAATGCTCGCATTACTGCATTGGGGTTCAACTCATGCACGTATTCCATCCCAGAAGAGAGAAAGCCACCCGTACCTGCCGTTGGATCGTATATGGTTCTGATGATGCCTTCTTTAGTTAACGCATCATCATCTTCCATAAATACCAAAGAGGTTGTTAGCCTTACAATATCGCGAGGGGTGAAATGTTCCCCTGCCGTTTCGTTAGAACTTTCAGCGAAGCGGCGGATTAACTCCTCAAACACCAGACCCATATCGTGATTTGATATTTTTTTTGGACTTAGGTCTGTAGTAGCGAACTTCTTTACGACTTTGTAAAGCAAGTTTGCATCGTCAAGCAGACCTACAAACTCGTCGAATTTGAAGTGTTCAAATATTTCACGGGCATCAGATGAAAAGCTTTGAATATAAGTACCAAGGTTAGCCTTGATATCACTTTGCCCCATCTTGCCGAGATCCATCGGCGAGGTATTGAAGAAAGACAAACCATTGGGATTATTGGTGGTTTGCGTTGCCCTTATAAGCACCTTTTCCTGAGCTTCTTCTGGCAAGTTCATTGCTTTTACCCGTTCAGCCTGTTTTACTACCGCGTCTTTTGACTCTTCCAGAACACATTCAAGGCGACGCAGTAAGGTAAATGGAAGGATAACGCGCCCATACTGGGATTGTTTGAAATCACCGCGAAGCAGGTCGGCAACAGACCAGATGAAGGCAGCGGTTTGAGAAAAGTTGTTATTCGTTATCATTGTTATTTTCCGAAGTAACCCCGTTTAAGGTATTACTAATTAATTTTATTGATGCAGTCACGAACGATGGGATATTTGAAAAGGACACATACAACGACACTAAAAAATTGTCTGTTAAATATACTATTTGAAGACAATTCCGAATAAGAGCACAACTGAAATCAAGTGGTGTTTTGTATGTCCGTATATCAACCATTACGACTGTAAAACCTCAAGCACTTTAGGCGTCTAACGACAACGAAAGTGCTTTTAAAACCTAGCATTTTTATTAACATTTGTCAGCAGATTAACGACAAATGGAGGTAGGTATGGGTTTGCTTAATTTACTGTTTGGTTCAGGCAATACGAGTTCTTCTGTACCAGAGCCAACTATTAATGTTGATGGCTCACCAATGGTTGGGAGCGCAGATATAAATGGTAATCCATACGGTGTTACCGAGAGCACTGAATTTGAAAGCAGTAGCTGTGATTTTGATTACACCAGTTCCGAACCTTGTTACTTCGATAGTTTTGACAGCGATACAAACGGATTCGACGACTGGTAGCAAAAATATAATCTGCACTAAGGTAGGAAAGATGACCCATCTGGCTCAATTGCTCAAGCTTTATAACCTGCTCTGACTTTGTCTGTAGGCACCACAGTAGGCCGAGATACGGGTGCTAGTAATTTATATTTAACGTGAGCGCGACGAAATACTCGCACCGTGAGCTTAGTTAATACTAGGCCAACTACTGAGTATTTTAGATGAGTTTACAAAAAATTGAGTTTCATAAAAATTACACTCGAATGAGTCGTTCGCCCTGGAAAGAGAGCGATCTCGGACGCGTGGCAATGCTGTTTGATTCCGACTCGAAAGCTGGAGTTTACCTCCATCTTGGTGATAGGGGCATAAACGGAATGTCTGTCAGTAAATCACTACATCACAAGCTTCCTGAAGCGCTTCAGCAGCAATATATCGATGCTGAGTTAGTGGACGTGGTGATGTATGTATTTCATGCTGAGATAGAAAACTATTGCAGAGAAAGTGTTGATGAACATGCTTTCCGTCGTATTTTTCTTCTCTCGCAAGATTCATTTTTTTCTGACGGTTCAGTAGACCGTTGGCAAGAAGCATTCGATAACTTTATGGAACAATGCTGCAATTGACATCCCCACAGTTTGTCAAATTTCCTCATTAGGAGCCTCGAAGGCTCCTTTTTTCTTGCTCTGGTTCTATATATCAATGAACTGGATGAAAATTGCCGACATTGCAGTCGGCGTCCCAGCGTTTAATTGCTGGCCTACTAACTGGCGGGTACTGCAAACCTCGCCACCAACTTAATTTTCTAACACAGTATGTGATAGTTAATTTCCCCAGTTATAACTGGACTTACTGCTAAGTTAAAAGACTAACGAAGAGAAAGCCCCTGCTGAAAATAGCAGGGGCTTTTTTAATGGTCAGATCAGAAATTTTAAACGGTCAATGAAGCCAAAACTTATGATAGAGCATATCGATATACTCACGAGAATATACAAGTTTTAAATGAGCATTGAACCAGTTAGCATCGAGGCAATTTTCCGCCTTGTTGAATAGTTTTTGATGCACCCTTTCTGCATCTTTTAAGTGTTTTCGCTTATGAGAAAAATAGAGAACACGTTGAAACCGATTTTCTTCTTCAATCATGCGTCGTGTTGCTATAAGACAATCTTTTCTGTGCGGTATTGTTTTTGCTGAAGCTTCAACTTCAATTCCTACAAGTTCACTAGATTCTATTTCAAAGACTATTGCATCACATCGTCTAGTTTTCTTGAGGTATTCCTTCGCTTGTTCTGATTCCGTGACATAGAACTGATATCGCCCTTCTGCGCAGCCTCTCGCAACTATTGCCTGACACATTAAGTCGTGGGTGATTGTTTTGAAATTAAGCGTAGAAGGCTTCACGGAATAATTGAGGGTTTCATCATGATAACCCTGTAAAAGTCTCAAACCTTCAGGCTTAAGCAGAAAAAGTCTTTTATCTCTACAGCTGAAAGTGGCAACTTCGGTAACCATTTCTTCGTTGATATACCTGCGAATCATTCTGTTTATTGTTGAACGATCTAATTGCCATAATTCTTCCAATACAGCCGTGCTCGTGAATCCCCAACGCCATATCCAGTCTAGTAAGCTGAGTAACTTTGCTTTATGCCTATCTTTGGTGGAGGTCGATTGGATGTACCTCTTCAGAATTCCTCTTTCAAATCTCGCTACGCTCATGATCATCTCTCCTTATTGATAACAATAAGTAGAGAAGTAGAAAGCGAAATCCCCTTATTTATTCAAGGGAGATGGATTACCAGCAGGTAATCACAACGAGGTGAACAAGCACCACCGCTTGCAAAATCTACTTCGTATAGTGCTTCGGAATTGCTTGCTACCAGCTACATGTAGCCTCTCGCTGCACTTTTGCTTTTAGCAAAATCATTCCAAAGCAGCGCATCGCACCCGCCTTGCGGATGCGGAGCTTCGCACTTGCGGGAAGAATGCGGGGTGAGAAGGCCCCGCAATCACGAAGCTCCGTATCCTGCTAGTCACTACGATGCGCTTTTCGATTTTCAATCGGCTATCGCTACGAAATCAACTTCGTTATTTCTTGCTAACGCGATTTGTTTCTCATTTTCAATGAGTGACATTTTAGCTTGTCTGAAAGTCAGACAAGCGTGAAGGTTTGCCCAGACTTGTCATCATCATATCTATATATGAAATCTTTCTTCTGACTCGCTGACAAATGCCTGGATTTGGCAAACGTAAAACGTGTATTACCTGTTTTTTCCTTGTTTTTTACCTCAGCTGTTAAGTCAATTGTCATGTCATTGTATGTATCAAGTACAACACTGCCACAACGTGCACCCGACTTAGTCATGTGATTAATCGTAATCACTGTGTATCCAGCATACCTAAGATTTTTTAACCACTGCAAAAAGGCTTTCATAGCCACGGTATCAGCAGAATCAGCGTCAGGCAGCAAGGAAGTCAAGTTATCAAGAACAATAACCTTTGCTTTTGATTCCAACAGCTTTAGCTCTATAAGCATTTGCCCTTCTCGAGTTAATAATGACGGTAGTCCATCAGTACAAAGCTCCCCATTAAGAAAAATCAGGTTTTCCATAAACAAGAGCTTCTGATTGACATCCATCTGATGGCAGATCTTCTTGATACGTGTTTTCAGATCCGAAAGAAGCATCTCACCGTCTACGTAAAGCACTCTAGAGGCTGCTTTAGCTTCCCACTTCAAAAATTTTCCAGCTGTCGCAATGGCAGCACATACAGCCATTGTGATTGTAGACTTACCCAGTCCTGCTTCTCCTGATACATTGTTTATTGTTCGTGATAAAACTAAATGCCCAAGCAACTCCTCCCTTTCTGGTATTTTGGTTTTTAATAACTCACCAGAGTTCATCATCTTCAGACCGTCAAGGTCTACTTTTCCAGACAGAGCTGACTGTGCTTGAGCTTTAAACTTGTCGAACGCACCTTCTGGTGCTTTGATAATGTTAGTAACGCCCTTTCCAGCTGACTGCACTACATCATTTTCTAAATTTCTTAATAACATTACAAACCCTTTTAATGAGGCATATTTGTCCACAGTGTTTTGTTTATGTACTGGTTAGCTAAAGGCAATTCATTGCCCGATGAAGTGTTTAAAGTAGCCCGAAGTTTTTTTTTAGAAAAAAGCAAATTATGCTTTGTAACTTGCGAAACTTAAGAAAATTTCGCAGATAAAAATCCTACTCATGCAATGAGCATGTCGAAGACGATGCTCATTGCATGAGTAGGATTATAATGTTTAGTAAACAAATGGATGAATCAGAGTTAAGCAGAAGTTATTGCATAATCTCGCTTTATTATATTTTTTTATTTTACGTATGCTTAGTAGACTTTTCTAAACAAAGGATAAATAAAAATGAGCCTCAACCATCCAGATAAAACGAAAGAAGCGTTTACTATAATTCAGGATTTCTGCATTGATAGCATCATGAAGAGCGAAGCAGGCAGCGTCCTGTCTTGTTACCTAGCAGCTAAAGACGGATATCTTGACTCAGCACGCATAGAGAGCATCAAGGAAGAGGCACCACGGAAAGCTCTCCAAACTCTGCTGAATCTGCGAGAAGGAAATGAAAGTAACTTGTCGATGGTAGAAAACAGGTGGCTCCGAGCATATATAGATTTTGCTTACCGAACACGGTTGCATTCACTCTAATAAGATGAATTACCTCTATGCTTTACCAGCTCAGATTTAGCCCAAGCTGAGCTGGTATGCATCATATTCGGATTTACCTACAAATTTTTAAAGTGTTCTATTACTTTCTCAATTTCATTAAATATAAATTTAAACTTTCTAAAATTAATTGATGACTTCTGTGA
>Ga0105235_100431_pt1 | contig 14560 bp, 20 predicted proteins | sample Virmet3819_2500_FD_90059 | JGI IMG/M metagenome (GOLD analysis project Ga0105235, IMG submission 90059) | Marine viral communities from the Southern Atlantic ocean transect to study dissolved organic matter and carbon cycling - metaG 3819_2500 | ecosystem: Environmental > Aquatic > Marine >... | reverse complement strand
GTGCGTGGCGACGGTGGTGGCTGCCGTGTGCGCCAGTGTCGTCGATCCAAACGGTCGAGGTGGTTTTGACAGATGGCTCTACCTCATTGCTGACAGCGGGTGAGTATCGTCTTGTTGATGGTCGAAATGAACCACAGCTCATTTTGGCCTCAGATTTGGAGCCTACCGCCGAAACCGTGCGTGTGGTGGCCACTATCGGCCATGCAGTTAATGCGCCGGAAACGCGGACCTTGCGCCGAGCAATCATTCTGATCGCAAAGGAATGGATGGACGCAGAAACCGCCATCGAGGATCAGCCAGAGGCCGCACGCGTATCGTTCCAAGCGCGCCATTTGATTGGGCAGGTCCGCTATCGGCGTCCATGCATTTGTGCGGAGGCATAAATGTCGAAGGTGAAGGTTCAGTTCCTCAAGCCCGTCCAGGTGGATGACGGGATGCAGCGTCGCAATGATCATATCCCAGTTGGCGAAACGATGTGGGCTGCGCGTCGAGATGTCTCGGATGGGGAGAAATGGCGCAACGGCGCGTATGATGCGTCGTTGATGACACGTTTCATAATACGTCATGGGGCATTTGCGCAGAGTCTGACACCGCAACATCTCATTCGAGTCGGCGGCACTGAGTTCGCGATCCTCGGTATCAAAAACTGTCGCGGGCGTAATCATGCTCTCGAGATCACGGCTGTTGCGAAGGTTTAGCGATGGTTTTTGAGATGCAAGTTGAGGGCTTCAGCGCGCTGGAAGAGGAACTGGACGCTCTGAGCAAGGCGGCAGGCAAAGGTGTCTTGCGCCGCGCGCTGAAGACCTCGGCAGAGCCAATGGCCAAGCTGATGCGGTTGGCGGCTCCTCGGGGAGACGGTGATCTGGTGGAGAGTATCGCGGTGAGTGACAAGCTCTCCCCGCACCAGCGTGCCCAGCATCGCAGGATGTTTCGTGATGACCGGGCGGCTGTTGAGATGTTTGTGGGGGCTGGTCCGCTGCCACAGGCGCATAACACGGAGTTCGGCAACGAACACCAAGCCCCTCAGCCCTGGGCGCGCCCGGCCTGGGACCGCGATCACCAGGCCATGCTGAAGCGCTTGGGCGAGGATCTCTGGGCGGAGCTGTCCAAGGCCATCGCCCGCGCTGAGCGTCGTGCGGCCAAAAGGATGTAGCAATGCATATTGAACTGCGCGCCATCTTGCGCGCCTCAGCCCCGGTGGCCGCACTCTGCGCCAACCGTGTCGATTGGGGTGCGCGCCCGCAAGGCGATGACTACCCGGCCATTGCCTTGCACCGGGTAGGCGGCACTCAGGGGCATACGCTGCAAGGCACTGACGGTCTGTTTCAAGGGCGGGTGCAGGTCGATTGCTACGCCCTTCATTACAGCGAGGCCAGAGCCCTGGCGCAAGCCGTGAAGCTGACGCTGGATGGCTACCGGCAAGACGGCTTTCGAGGCGTGTTTCTCATGGAGGATCGCGACACATCGGAACGCGGATCAAATGAGGCAGACCGGCCCTGCCGCGTCTCCTTGGATTTTTTTGTAAACTGGAGGACAGCTCATGTCTGAGACCCAAGCCGATATCGGCTACAATTCGACTTTTGGAATGGCCGAAGCAAAAGCCGGGCCCTTTCCGGCGCTTGCGGAAGTGACCAGCATCACGCCACCGGGGCTGTCGCGCGACGCCATCGATGCCACGCATTTGAAGAGCCCCGAACAGTTTGAGGAGTTCATTGCCGGAATCAAAAAGGCCGGCGAGGCCAAGATGGTGCTGAACTTCACACCAGCGGTGTATCAAACGCTGGTGGCGGCTTTTGATGCGGGCAAGCAATGGTGCCAGATCGGTTGGCCGGATGGCTCGACCACATTGACGTTCCTCGCAGTGATCACTGGCCTCGAGGCAGGTGAGCTGAACAATGACAAGATGACGGCAACGCTGACGGTAAAACCCTCCGGCAAGCCTCTATTGGCGGTGGCATGATGGCGAACTCATTCCTGGGAGAAACCGAGGTCTCTGCCGATGGCAAGATCTGGAAACTGCGCTGTGACTTCAATGCGATGATCGCGTTCCAAGAGGCGACGGGCATGGATGCGCTTGATGCCTTTGAGGGGGTGGAAGAGGACAATGTGGATTTTGTCATCCTGCGCCACATCATGCATGCCTTCCTGCAGCACCACCATGAGGATGCCAGCTTGAAGGATGCGGGCAGTGTCTTGAGCGCCGATCTTGATGCTGTCTCGCGGGTGATCGCCTCTGCCTCGCCAGAGCTGGATGAGGGCGATACAGCGGGAAACGGCCCGGCGGTCGCGGGAAGCGCGGCCTAGATTATCTCGCTTTGTTGCGGGCCTATGTTGCCGCTGGGTTTGATCCGGCGGCTTTCTGGTCTCTGACGCCTCGTCTGTACTTCGCGCAGATGCAGGGGGCACGAGACCGGCTGCAGCGTGAGCAGCGGGATCGGTCCTGGTTGGCGTGGCATGTCGCGGCCCTGATGCGGGCGGATCAGATCCCCGATTTTACGCAATTCGTAGAAGGTGCTGCGGCCAAACCGCAGCCGCCTGAGGTGCAAAAGGCAATGGTCCTGGCGCTTGCGCGCGCCTGGGGCGCTGATGAGGTGACATGACAAAATCAGTGATTGGCGCTCTGCGGGTGAACCTGGGGCTTGATAGCGCCAAATTCGAGCGGGGCAGCAAACGGGTTCAATCGCCTCTCGCGGGCATGAAGAAACAGTTCCTCGCTGTCGCGGCTGCGGCCTCGGCGGCGGGGGGCGCAATCACCGCTGCAGCCCTTGCGGGGGCGCGGGATCTCGACAAGGCCGCCAAATCGGCGCGACGTCTGGGCGCGTCCATTGGGGCGTTTCGGGCGCTGGAGCTGGCGGCGGGGGAAGCGGGTGTCAGCCTGTCGAGCCTGACAAATGACATTCAGACCATTGATCAGGAGATTGCCGCAATCGGCACATCTGGCAATGCCCAGCGGGCGCTGGATGCTTTGGGCCTCACTGTGCAGGATCTTGCGAATACGGATGCGGATCAAAAGCTGGCGCGCATCGCGGATCGGATAATGGCATTGGGGCTGAGCACGGGTGAGGCCTCTGCGGTGCTGCGCGATCTTGGCGTGCGCAATCGGGAAATGGTGCTTTTGATGCTGAGCGGCGGTGACGCTATCCGGCGGGCGCGCTCCGATATTGAAGACTACGGCTTGGCGGTGCGTGGTGTTGATGCGGCTGAGATTGAGCTGGCCAATGATCGCATCGCCCGCCTTGCGCTGGTCAGCCAATATGCCAGCCAGCGGTTGGCGCAAGCCTTGGTGCCCGCCCTCGGTCGTCTGGCAAAGGCCATGACGGACAGTCTGCGCGAGGGGGGCACGCTGCGGGCCGTGATCGATGGGCTCACAAGTAATTTGCAGCGGATGGGCAGCTATCTCGCCGTGGCGGTGGCTGGGTTTGGCACACGCTATGTGGCGGCCCTGCTGGCGGCCAAACTGGCCACGGCAACCCTATCGGGGGCGCTGGTGTTTTTACGGGGCGCGCTCATCCGCACCGGGATCGGTGCCTTGATCGTTGGCGCGGGCGAGCTGGTCTATCAGTTGTCACGCCTGATCAGCCGTTTGGGCGGGTTTGGTGAAGCGCTTCGGCTGATGAAAGCCGTTGCAGGCGAGGTCTGGGAGCGCATGGGTCTTGGGGCCTCCTCGATGGGGGCCTCGCTGAGTGCCACCTGGGATCATGTCAGCAGTGGCTTTTACGAGATGATTGCGACCTTGCAGACCCGCTGGTCGATCTTCCTGCGCAATCTTGCGGGTGCGATGAATGGGATTCCCGGCTTCAAATGGGTTGTGGAGGATTTGCACGGGGCATCGGTGAAAGCCCGCGCGGCCTCTTATGAGACCACCTCGGCGGCAGATGGCTATTTGGCCTCTGCGGATGCCGCCCGGGCGCGGGCGGATGTCTTGGCGCAAGCCGCGCAACGCCCGCTGTCGAGTATGGAAGCGCTGCGCGAGGCCATGCGCAAATCGCGCGAGGAATCCGAGAGTGGCGCGATTGCGACGGATCGGGTGACAGAGTCTCTGACGACACTTGGCAGCGAGGGCGGCAAAGGTGCGGGACGTGCCTCTGAAGCGGTGGAGGGGCTGGCGCAAGAGTTGCAGTCGGTCAAATCCGCCGGTCAGTCGGCGTTTGCAGGTTTGGTGACGGGGGCCAAGAGCTTCAAGGAGGCGCTGAGCGAGGTGGCCTCCAGTCTGGCAACGGCTTTTGCCAACAAGGCGTTCAGCTCTCTGTTTGGCAATGTCTTTGAGAATATTCCCGGCTTTGCCAATGGAACGCTGTCGGCACCAGGTGGGATTGCGCTTGTGGGCGAGCGGGGTCCGGAGCTGGTCAACTTGCCACGCGGCGCGCGGGTCTCAACTGCACAAGCCACAAGAGGCGCGCTTTCTGGCGGTGGCGTTGCGGATATTCGTGTCTTTGTCGATCAGGATGGAAACTGGCGCGCTGCCGTTGAGCAGATCGCCGGGGCCATTGCCGTGCAGACCTCCTCTGCGGCGATGCAAATGCAAGATCGCAAGACCTCCGGAAACTTGCAAAATCACTTGAATAGGAAGGGTTGATGAAACGCCCCATTGTGACGGTGCCTCACGATCTGTTGCGGTTCGTGGAGGTGGATTGGGATATTGATTGGCGCGGCCAATCCAATGGCGACACCACCGGCGGCAACTCCGCCGTTGTCTTCAACAAATTCCCGCGCTGGATCGGATCCCCCAGTCTGTTTTTGGATGCGGATGCGATGGCCATGTGGCGCACGGTGCGCGCGCAAGCCCAGGGACGGCTTGGGATCTACAAGCTCACCATGATCGACCCGGTGGGGTTTGACGGAGATCGCTCTCAACAACCGCTCGGCTTTGCAGATGGTGGCCTGTTCGCAAGCGGGACTGGCTTTGCACATGACCCGCTGTGCTTTGCCGATAGCGACGCCCCGGCGGGGGCGACGCGCATCGTGATCTCTGGTGCCGAACACAGTCCCAGACCGGGGCAAATCATGAGCCACCAGATGTGGCCCTTTGTGGTGACATCCGTTGAAGAGCGGGCCGGTGATGTGTGCGCTCTGGAGATCCAGATGCCGCTGCGGGTCGCGATTGCCAAGGGAGACCCGATCCGACTGCAGGGACAGGGGCTTTTTGAGGCCGTCGAGGAGGGAATGGGGCGCAGCAGCTATGGTTTGGCGATGGTGTCCCGCCCCAGGTTGAGCTTTCGAGAGGTATTGAACCGATGAGCTTCTTTCCCGAGGGCTTTGATCCCAGTGGTACTCTCAAAGGTGGCCTGGATCTCTGCGCTATTGAAACGCCAGACGGGCCCGCTCGCTTTATCATTGGCACGGATGGGGTCTTTGTTGACGTCAACGGGGATCAGTGGTTCGGCACGCAGCTCGCCTCGGTCTCGAGCCTGGGAAGCGCGCTGGACGGGCAAGCGCCGGAAGGCTCTGTCACCCTGTCGTTCTTTCAAGATCCCGATGCAGACGATCTGATCGCGCAGGTCAAAGCACTGGGCTTTGCCTATATCGCGGGCCGCAAGATCACCTTTTATGTGCAGCCCTGCGCCTCGATTGAGGAGTTCTATGCGCCCAAGGTCGCCCCGGTTCAGTGGATGCAGCGCACCATGCGCGCGCTGACCTTTGGGGTGAGCGGCGCTCAGGATCGATCCATCACGCTGGGGTTTGAGGCCTGGACGGAAAACCGGCGCGCCGCCCGGCGCATCGTTCTCAACACCGAAGGGCACGCCAAGCTGATCGGGCATGACAACCCCTCGCTCAAACATATGCCCACCACGGATTTTGAAGAGGAAAAACTGTTCGGATGACGCCACTGTATCAAGAGCTGCATGCCTGGATGGCCAAGCCATTCATCTGGGGCGAGACGGACTGCATGATCTGCCTGGCGGATTGGGTGCTGCGGGTCACAGGGAAAGATCCCGCGGCCTCTATTCGTGGTGTTTATGACAGCCGCGGATCTTGTCAGCGTGAAACCGGCTTTCTGCGCCATCCTGTGGACGCGGTGGAAGCCTGCCTGGACACCATTGGAGGTTTGCCGCGCGTGAGCCTGCCCTCACCGGGGGATGTCGCTGTGCTGATGTTGCGCGATGGTGAGGGGCGGCATGCGCCCTGCGGTGGCATCTGGTTGGGCACGGCTTGGGGCTGCAAGGGTCCCAGCGGCACGACCACCATTAAGCCTGCGGGTGTTCTTGAGGTCCTGGCCATCTGGGGTGTTGGCTATGACGCGTAGTGTGTTGTTCGCCGCCTTGCTGGGATCCACCATGCTCTCGCCGCGACCGGCGGAGGCGGCGCCTGTTGTGGCCTTTGTGGGCGGCGCACTTGGGGTTGGGGCCAGCACGGCACTGGCAGCCACGGCGGCCTATGCCTCAGGGGCTGCATTTGCGGGCACTTTGGTGGGTGGGTTTGTGGTGCGCACTGTGGTCGCCATTGGTCTTTCGGCCCTGGCCGCCAAACTGGCCCCATCGCCTGCAGCGGCGAATGCCTCCCCGATTGAGCGCATGGTGAACTTTGCTCAGCCGGTGTCTTATGCGGAATGGGTCTATGGGCGCACGAGAAAGGGCGGCCCTGTTGGATTTACCGGGTTTGCAAATGACAAACGCTGGTATGTTCCCATACTCGCCGCGCATCCGATCAAAGGCGTGGTTCAGCATCGTTTGGATGAGCGGATTGTCAGCCTTACCGATGTGGCAGACACCAACGCCAGCAATATCTTGGAAAGCCCAATTGCAGGCTATGGGCGCGTTGATGTCTTTACCGGAGATCCCGGGCAAGCGGTGCATGCCGGTCTTGATGCCGCCTTTGCAGAGATCACCTCAGAGTTTGACTTTGAGGGGCTGGCTGGGGCTGTGATCTGGGCGGCGCGACCGCCAAACGAGTCTTACACGCAGGTGTTTCCAGGGGGGCGTCAGTGGCAGTACTCGCCGGTGCTGGATGGGAAGAAGGATCTCTATGATCCGCGTGACGGTCAGTACAAGTTCTCATCCAATGCGGCCCTGGTGTTTGCGGATTGGTGCGTCAATGTCATGGGGCGGGAGGTCGATTGGGATGAGATCGCGGATGAGGCAGACGCCTGTGATCTCGTTGAGCCGGATGCGGCTGGCATTCCCCGCAAAAGATGGGAGCTGAATGGCACGCTGTCTGATGAGCAGGATTATGAGACCCACCGCGCACAATTGGCCACGGCCTGTGATGCCTTTGTCTATGATCGCACGGATGGCAAAGTTGGCTTCACTGTCGGGCGCTGGCTGGAGCCTGAGCTGACGTTGGGGCCTGACGACTTTCTGTCGTTTGAGCTCACCGAGGGTCAATATGGGGCCGATGCGCCTGATGAGGTCGCAGCGCTTTATACCGAGCCGGACAATGGGTGGCGGGAAACCCCCAGCGGGGCCTGGGTGGCGCGCATTGCGGCCAAGCCTGTCACGGATCAGCCGCAGATCTTCATGGTCACCAATCACTTCCAGGCGGCCCGGCTCAACAAGCGCTTGGCCCGCTCAAAACACGCTCAGTATCAGGTGAGGGGCACCATCGGCATGAAGGGGTATGAGATCCTCGGGGGCCGATCCGGGGGGCGTGCGCATCGGTTTGTGCGCTTTGTGCATCCTGAACTGGGGCTGGATCTTTATCTTGAGGTTGGGGAGATGGCGCGCGAAAGCCTCGGGCTGTTCTCGCTCTCTGCCAATACAGTGCAGCCGGATGACTTTGCATTTACGGCGGCAGAGGAGCCTGCGCGCCCGACATATGAGGCGGTTGAAGGGCAAACGGGCGTGCCGGTCCCGTCAGGCTTCCACGTCGCGACCGCAGGCAATGGCGCGGCCACGTTTGAGTGGGACGCGCAAAGCCCGGCTTACCTTCAGGATATCCGTTATCGACGGCCCTCATTCCTGCCTCTCTGGACGGAGATCGCGGTGGGGAGTGAGCAAACAACGCTCAATGTGTCAGATCTGGTGTCTGGCGAAGACTATGAGGTGCAAATCAGAAACCGGTCCAACGGGCTTGGTGTCTCTGATTGGTCGGCCTCGGAAACATTTACAGCATAGGTGACAATCATGGTGGCACTTACACCTGAGGGGGTTCTCTACGGGAACCCTCCTCAATCAGCGCATGCTCCGGAACGGGATGACTTCCTGGCCTGGATGCGGGCAACGGAAAGCCTCGCGGGGAGCGGCAGCCTCACATCGTTCAACGAGACCCTTGCGGTGTTGCAGGCGAGACCGGCGGTGGCGGATGGCAAGTTTGCCTTGGTCATCAGCGACGCCGAAGAGGCTGGGGTTTACGAGCGGGTTGCAGGCGATTGGCAGAAGGTCGCGGGGCTTCCAGCGATCTTTACCGAAAGTCTTGCTGCCGTGCGTGCGGAAGCCGCCAGAGATCTGGCGCAAGCCTATGCTGCTGCCGCCAATGCCAGCCGACAAGAGGCGGCCGAGATCGTGGGGTTTGATCCAACCCTTTACCTGCGCAAAACAGGTGGCATCATGACCGGCCCTCTTTCGTTTGGAACAAATGGCCTCGGTATTGAGACGGTCACAGGTTCATATGGGTCTGTACAGAGCAAGGGCACCAAGGGGGGGTGGTCTGGATATTCTATCCTTGGGAGAGTGGTCCTTATGGCAAGGTCCGATCAACCAAATTTTGGCTTGTTCGACGATGCAAACGAAAATTGGGTCATCCACGCCACTGAAAATGGGCGAGTGGCGTTGTATTATGATGGTGCCACTAAGCTTGAAACCAGATCAAACGGTGCCCTTGTTCATGGCGAGCTGCTGTCCAATGACGCGATCGGTGCCAACCGTGCTGTAGGCGACTGGATCGCGACCAAATCAGAAGCTGAAGCCGGAACCAGCAGCGACCAAATCATGACACCGCTGCGCACCGCTGACAGCATTGCAGCAAATCAGGCGGTGAGAGCTTGGGTCAATTTCGATGGCACCGGCACCCCGACAATTCGTGCGTCCCACAATGTCACATCGATCACCGACAACGGCGCTGGTGACTACTCTGTGAACTTCATCACCAACATGCCGCATTCCAACTATGCGCCACTGATCACCCATCAAGAGACCATCAGTGGGCGGGGCTTTACGCGGCTCGTTTCCCGAACGGCGTCAGCATATCGGTTCGTCACTACGGCGGGTGATGGCAACCCAATTGATGTGCCCAACATCTCTGTCGCCTTTCTTGCGTAAGGATCAAACCATGACTGACAAACGTATCGTCTACCAAAATAATGAGGGCGGGATTTGCATTCTCATCCCGTGGCTGGGGTCTGGTCTCACGGTTGAGGAGATCGCGGCCAAGGATGTCCCGCACGGCAGGCCTTTCAAGATCCTGGATGCTGCTGATGTGCCGACCGATCGCTCTGGTCGTGATCTCTGGGCCGTCGATGAGGCGGATCTGACCGATGGCGTGGGCGCCGATTATGGCGTCGGCTCTGAGAACCCTTTTGTGATGCCCAAGCCGCCTGAAGACGAAGCGGTAGAAGAAGAGCCCGCCGCACCAGAGCAGGAGCCCGTCGCATGAGCATTATCTCGATCAGGCCGAAAACCCCGACAGGGGCAGATGTGAATGCAGAGCGCGACCGGCGTCTGCATATGCAGCCCTTCACCGTGACGGGGTACAACGCAACCATTGTGGTCGAAGGGGACGCAGCAGACCGGCAGAACCTCTTGGCGCTCGGCACAATCGCCCAGGGGATGATTGAGGCCGGCAACACCGACCTGATGCAATACCGCGATGGCGCAAATGTGGTTCACGCGCTCACACCCGCCCAGATGCATGAGCTTTGGATGAAGGGGGCCGCGTTGATCTCGGCTGTCTCGCGCGCGTCCTGGGTGCTGAAGGATGATCCCAACGGGATCCCCGCAGACTTTGCGGAGGATAGCTATTGGCCTTCATGATCGCTCTGTGCTCACCGCCACACCTCTTCCCTTCAACGCCAATTTGAGAGCAGCACATGGCAATGATTGAAAACAGCGACCGTGGGATCACCTTAAACAAATCCCTCGCCTGGACCGTGGCCTGCGGTCTTGTGGGCGCAGGGCTTTGGGTGGGCCTACAGGTGGCCACCCTGCGCGGGGAGACCGCTACCCTCTCGCAGACCATCAACGGGCTGCGGGTGGATCTCACCGCCTCTGAAGCGCGCCAAGCGGCGCTCACATCACGGGTACGGGCCAATGAGACCGCACTTGCCCGCCAGGATGAGCGCCTGTCGCTGATCCTCTCCACCCTGAACAAAATCGACAACCGGCTTGAGCGCATGGAACGCCTGCCGATCCGCTGATCCTCCCAACATTCTGAAACACCCCAAGCCCGCCTGCGGGCTCTTTTGCCATGGAGATCCCCATGAAACTCACCCCCAATTGGAAAACCACCCTCACCAGCGCTTGGTCTGTGCGGCTGTTGATTATTGCCGCTGTGATCTCGGTGCTGCCGGTCTTTGTCTCGCTGGTTAGCCCGGATCTTCTGGATCTCGATCCCCTGGTCTTTGCCGGGATCGCCGCCCTGGTGAATCTCATCGCCATCCCGGCGCGCATTCTGGTGCAACCAACCTCCGGCCTCTGGGCGGCCTTCCGGCGCGATGAAAGCGGGGCCGTGCGCAAACGCACCATTGGCGTGCTCGCCGGGGGCAGCGTGGCTCTTGCCTCCGCGATCAGCTTTATCGGCCAATGGGAAGGCCTCCGGACGGACGCCTATCGCGATGTCGTTGGCGTCTGGACCGTCTGTTATGGCGAAACCAAGGGCGTGCGCCCCGGTGACAGTTACAGCAAAGCTGAATGTGACGCGATGCTGGCCCGCGAGATCATCGCCTATGAGGCGGCACTGGATCGATGCCTCACCGCTGATGTGCCCCTTGGCATGAAGGTGGCTCTGGTGTCCTGGACCTATAATGTCGGCCCCGCTGCCGCCTGCCGCTCCACATTGCTGCGCAAAGCCAATGTGGGCGATCTCACCGGGGCCTGCAATGAGCTGCCCCGCTGGAACCGTGCAGGTGGCCGGGTAATCCGGGGGCTCACCAACCGGCGCATGTCTGAACGCGCCATGTGTTTGAAGGCGCTCGAGCCGTGAGGGTGATCACCATAGTCACCGCCCTGGCGCTGATCGCCGTGGTCGCGGGCTTTGCCTATCAGCGCGGGGCCTCCGACTGTCGCGCCCGCTATCAAGCCCGCGTGCTCGCGCAGATCGAGCGGGCCAATCAACTGGATCGCGCCCGCATTGCCAGCGAGCGCGCCCGCGCCACTCTTGCCAGAACCCTCGAGGAGAAAGCCCATGCGGATCCTGTTGCCGTGCCTCGCTGCCTTGGCCCTCAACGCCTGCGCCGCCTCAACCACCTCCGTTAAAAACACCGATCCTTGCGCAGAGCCGGTGTTGCTGCCGGAGCGGTGGTTGTCTGATAGGGAGGTTGAGCTGCTGTGGGCGCGGGACCGGCGTGCGCTTCTGGACTGTGGTGGTAAAGTGGAGGTGCTGAGTGGGAGGAGGTGATGGCGGAAAACCGAATTTGCGCAGTTTTTGTTTATGCAAAACAAGATTGAAGCAGCATAGTTGCTAGAGGGATCTACAACCTCCCCATGGCTGTGCGCGATCACTCTCGCCAGTTTGTTGCCTGCAGCAAAAAGCCCCGCACATTGTGCGGGACTTCGGTCTTTAAAATTCCATGGCAATCAATCGCTCCACGGTAGCCACCCGTGAGGTTCTTCTTCGGAAACAGTACAGCCGGGGATCATCCGCCCCATATCATCAATTAAAACCCAGCAACCAGAATCGCGTTTAGCGATGTACGACAAGTTGACCGTTTCCTCATGAGGCTCACACACGGACGAGTATTTGGCCCTCCTGAAGGTGTTGTTCACAAAAATCAGTATCTCAGTGCCATCAAGAGGAGCACGCTCCATGCGGTATATTTGGGGAGATTTTTTAATATCTATGCCTCGCCATCCCTTGGTCTCGTAAAATCTTATCACCTCTCCCTCATCGCAGGAGGTTCACTTCCGTCAAAAAATCACAAAAGTCACAAAATCAAATTGGTTAATTTGCCAGAATAAATATAAGTTTAATTAAATTAGATCGTTTCCGTTTTATTGGTAATTTTAGCGCAGGCTCATCAATGCCCACATCCGGAGAACTGTGATGCCAACTGCGATCAATGCCAACCCAGAGTTTCGATCTAACTTCACTCAGGATCAATTCGGCGGGAATTTCCTTTTCCATAGAGACACCTTGGATGGTGACGGATCATACCAAGATTTGATCGAAGAACTAGGCGTCGAAACAGTACGATTCCCTGGAGGATCGGTTACAGAAGAATTTTTCGATATCTCAAACCCCAACAATTCATCGGGTATAGACCCTAAGACCGGTGACCAAGTGGACTTAGTCCCATTAAACGACTGGCTTACCACTGCTGGAGACCTTGGCATATCAACAACCATAGTCATCCCAACAAAGCACTACCTATCTGAAAATACGGATGAAAATGGAGATCGCTATGCTGAACTAGACCGTGATGAACTCTATGATTTTGTGACCGATGTGGTCCGAGGGGTTCATGGAGATGGGGAGATTGCCGCCTTCGAAATTGGCAACGAATACTGGGGCGCGGGTGAAATGTCATCCGTTGAGTATGGACGTCTATCTAGTGAAATTTCATCGATTGTAGACCAAGCACTAGCAGACTCCCAAGCTTTGGACTTCGACACTAAAGACATCGATATCGTCGTGCAAGCTGGCACGAATTTTGATTTCGCCAGATTAGACAACAGCTACGATGATTTAGACTCATCCGATGCGATCTTGGGTGCGTTATCTGAAGAATATAGCCAAGACTTTAGCGAAGGATTCACTTTTTCTAGTGGCGAAATAAATTGGTCAAAAATTAACAACGCACTCATCATGAATGAGTACGACGACGAAGAAATTGAACGAATTGATGGGGTTTCCGCTCACGTCTATACACGAGGTGAGCTCAACCCAGGCATGCGCGACTTTTCGACGAAGATGGTCGAAAGTTCCTGGCTCGAAAGGAACGAAGAACTCGAAACCTATGTCACTGAATGGAATTTGAAGTCTACATCATCTCTTGATCCCGATTACGACTACGGTTTGAGGCAAGCCCATGAGATGTTGGAGATTATGGAGCAGTTTCCGGAGCACGGTGTAGATACCGCTCATGCTTGGCCTCTGCTGCAAAACACTCGAAACGCCTTGAGTTCAGGATTCGAGCACGACGAACTCACTGTCGGCGGTGAAATGTTCCGTCTCATGGAGGAGAGCTTACCCGGAAATAGATCAATAGACCTGGTAGGCTCGGAAAGTTCTGAGACAGAGTACGCTAGCCCCACCATCGATGTTCATGCATTCGGCAGCCAAGATGAACTAGTGCTCTTCCTCACCTCCAAATCAGAGGATGTAACATCTAACGACTTTGATCTTTCCGGCATACTCAGCGGTGGCGAGAATATTTCGGTGACATACCTAGGTGTTGAAGAGGGAGATCTACCAGGAAGTAGGCATGCCAATGCGATTGTCGAAGAGGCATCCTCTACAGAGATCGAGAACGAAATATTCAGTGATGGTATTTTGCATGCCGACCTCGACAGCCTTGAAGTCATGCGTGTGGTGATCTCCCAACCCACGTGGAGTGAGGAAATGGAGGTGTATTGGGAGGCTGTGGAAATAGTCGAGGATGAAGTCGGTGAGATTGATGGAGTGTATGACGCTGAAGCACTTATAGAATCCTTGATGCTCCCTCCAGGTGACGGACCTCCTGTTGATGATCCGACACCTGAGCCTGATGAAGAGTTCGAAGATGATGATGGCGGAATGGGAATCGCCGCCGTCGCTTTAGGTCTACTACCCTTGTTGGCTTTTGCATTACTGGGATAGACGAAATGACCTATTCAAGGCTGCCCTAGGTCTGTCACACCTATCGTTGCCAAGTGCGACAAGAGTTGTTCAAGATTCAGATTCTCTTCCTCAACAAGTTGAGTGAGCATCTTAGCGAGCCACTCTTCCCCAGACCAACACCCCGAACCATTGAACTCACGACTCTCGTTTCTAAAGCGCTCAGGAAGATCCCGGCCATCTTCAAAGCGAGAGAGGCCGATTACTCCACAACCAGAGTAAAATTTGAACATTTCATTTGGCCTTGGCTGAAATTAGGTTTGGTCCCCTTGCGCATTCCCCATGTAGAGGGAAGCCTCAAGCAGAGCGTGAAGGACTTTCTGCCGTTCGGTTCGGCATACTTCACCTGAAAACTTACTCTGCGTCTGCAGATCTGTAAGTTGCTCTGATGCGTACAGGAGAGCGTAAGACAGAACTGCTTCATAATCCAAAATTGCAGACTTATGAGAAACATAGGCGGCTGCAATGGGTCGTGTTGCGCCACGACGTGCTCGCAGTTTTTGGCGATCACTTAAACGATAAGTTCGACATCCGCTCTTCACGCATGACGCCGCCTTCGGCCTCCAATCGAACAAGCTCTTGAAGCAGTTCTTTAAGGTTTTAGAAGCTGTTTTTGCACACATATTTCTGTCCCCAAGTGTGTAGTCGCACGGTC
>Ga0105235_100427_pt1 | contig 14672 bp, 11 predicted proteins | sample Virmet3819_2500_FD_90059 | JGI IMG/M metagenome (GOLD analysis project Ga0105235, IMG submission 90059) | Marine viral communities from the Southern Atlantic ocean transect to study dissolved organic matter and carbon cycling - metaG 3819_2500 | ecosystem: Environmental > Aquatic > Marine >... | reverse complement strand
GTATTAATCTCATATGTATTACAAATGCATATATCATTATACTTATTAAAGCCCAGGTTTCTTTTGGGTCCCAGCCCCAATATCTTCCCCAACTTTCATTAGCCCATTGACCACCTAAAAAGTTACCAATAGTAAGCATTATTAGACCAACGGTTAAAGCCATTTCATTTATATAAGTTAATTCCTTAATACTTAAATCTAGCTTGGTTTTATTATTTTTATTAGTAAATGCCATTAAAAATAAACTTACTAAACCAATTATAAAGCCTAACGTAAACGGACCGTAACTAGCAACAATGACTGCTACGTGTATTTTTAACCAATAACTATTTAATACCGGTTGTAAGTTTGCTATTGCAGGATCCATCCAACTTAAATGCGCTACCATTAATAATATTGAAACTACAAAGGAAGTTGCTGCAATAGTTAGCTCGCTTTTTCTTCCAAATCCTAAACCAAAAAACATGGTTGCCCAAGCCACATAAATCATAGACTCGTAACCATTACTCCATGGAGCATGACCAGAAATATACCATCTTGCAATTAAGCCTAATGTATGGATCACAAAAAGTACTATTATTAAGACTTTAAATACTTTAATACTTGTCTTTAACCATTTACTATCTATTTTAAAAATTTGCCATATTAATAAGGCTAACAATAAAACTCCTGCTGTTAAATAGTAAACAAATAATTTTTTAAATACATCGTATTTATTGTAAAGTATTTCTGCATTTATCTTAGAGTCGCTTGGCATCACTTCGGCTCCTACTTTAGATTGCGAAGTTTTAAATGCTTTTAATAATTTTTCTGGCTGGGTAAAATCTCCTGTTTTTTTTGCTTCATTTAAACTATATAAATACCAGTCAAATCCAGCGTTTATAAAACTTCCGTAGGTTGAGTCTTGGATTTTTTGATTATAACCTTCGTTTTTATATTCAAATGGAGAAATCCAAGTGTTATTGTCATCGTTAGGTACAGGGAAAATCTTTAACGATCTACCTTCTATAGCATTACTTAATAAATTAACACGATTATTAACCTCTATAAACTCTTTTTGAATAGCTGTTTTTACTTGCGTTTCATAAGCTTCTTCTAATTGTCTATCTAATTTGTAGTTAAAATCGTCTCCAAAGAAATCTAACAACTTAGCATAATTTTGATCTTTACTAATTCCGATAATACTTCTTATAGAATCTCCTTTACGTGGTTTTATATAAATAATTGGCACATTATACCATAGCATCGGACTTTCTTGAATGCTTAAGAAGAGTTGATTAGCTGTCATACCCTCATAAGCTTCGTATTTACTTAATTTTCTTAGTAATTCTGAAGCATATGTATCTATAGGCATCATACGACCATCTAAATCTTGTAAAACTAACTTTGCAAATTCTTCGGCGTGAGATTTTGGTGCTACATTTGCCTTTAAAATAGAATCTATTTGCCTTTTTGATGGTGTTTTTGGTACCGTAACTTGATGATTGTGACCATCATCTTCTGTGTGATCAAGGTTGTCTTGAGCTATTCCGCTTAAAGCGAAACACAAGAAAAGTATAGTTAAAAGTTCTGCTTTTTTAGCTTTTACTTTTTCTAAAAGTCGCTTTAAATCTCCAAAACGTGAATTTTTATCAAACATAATTGCCATCAAACCTATGTATAATAAGAAATAACCAATGTAAGTTACCCAAGTTCCCCAAAAATCATGATTAACAGATAGTTTTGTTCCTTTTTCATCTGGATCAAAACCTGCTTGAAAGAAACGATACCCTTTGTGATCTAAAACGTGGTTCATGTAAATATGATAATCAAAATCGCTTTCTTCTTTATCAAAAATTGTCACTTTACTTTCAAAGGTTTGATAAGAATTTTGTGTTCCTGGATATTTTTGAGCGATAAAGTCATTCAACTTTACACTAAATGGTAATTTGTAAACTTTTGCGCCGTATTTGAGGTTAATATCTAAATTATCGATCGTGATTTTTTTGAAAGGATTGTTTGTTCCTTGTCCTCCAATTAAACCAACACGTTTAGTTTTTCCGTTTGCAGTAACATCTAGTATAACACCATCTTCATCAAATTTTAATAATTGAGATTTTTTACCAACGCCTATTTCTCCTTTAATTATTGGATTTGGAACTACAAATTGCATGTCTCCTATAATGTAACGTGAACGTAACATAAATGGTTGAATACTGTCTTTAACAAGTTTTCCTTGACTCATTGTTGCCATTTGCAAATATTCTCCATCAAAAGGAGAATTAATTGTAATTCCGTTTTCGGACTTTGTTAAATTAATAGCACCATCTGTTGGCTTATTTAACGCAAAAAGCACATTATGTATACTTTGTACTTCGCCTTCTTTTAAGAAATGATTGTGTGGTGCACCTTGACCTGCTTCTACTATTTTTAAATAATTTTCGCCATTTTCATTTGGGATTATTGTTTCTTCTGCACCTTTAATAAACTCGACTAACTCAATACTTACCGGTTGATTATTATAAGCTGTATTTAAACTGAAACTATTTTCCATTCTACCAGAAAAATCAACTTCTTCTTCTATTGGTAGACGTTGTGGTACACCATCAATCATATAATCACCATCGATATATGCTGTGATATATGTTTTTTGAGAAAGAAATGCGTTGCTAGTTTCTCCTTCACGTATAGGCATCATGCCTTCAAAACTGTAATATCTTGTTATTCCAGCACCTATAATAATTAATATAAATGCTAGATGTAATAAAAGTGTTGCCCATTTTTCTTTACGTAACAACCTGTATCTTGAAATATTACCTATAAAGTTAACCACAAAAAGTACCATTATGGCTTCAAACCACCATGCATTATAAATTAAATTACGCGTGTAAGGTGTTGGAGATGTATCCATTTTGGCATCTAAAAATGTACCAGTAGCCATAGCGATGGCAAATACAATAAATAATATAGCTGTTAATCGTGTTGAGAATAGAATCTTGCCCAATTTATTTTGCATAGGTAAAGCCTTTTTTTTGCTCGTGCAAAGATAGTTGTTTTTGTTGGTTTAAAATCAGTTTAAATAGTTAAAAAGTTTAACTGTTTTGTTGCCTTGCTTCAAAAATTTTAAGATGAATAAATGTGCCCATTTTTCTTGCTCTTCGTTTAGCTAACTCTGCATTTTCACCTGCAAATAAGTGTTCTATAGTTTCAAACCAAAGATTTAACCAAATACCAAAATGATGTTCTGTAATACTATTATTATTTGCTTGATCTACTTTTACGTGCACTTCCAATGGGTTTCCTATATATTTTTTCTTTAAAGGTTTCCCCATAAACAAGCTACTTTCCCAAAACGTGGTTAAGTGGTCTAAATGTTGATCCCAATTGGTAATAGCTTGATTAAAAATTGGTCCCAAAATAGCGTTTGCTCTTACTTTTTTGTAAAATTGATCTACTAACAAAGCAACATCTTCTCGTGTATTTATATCGTCTTTAATCATTATAACAAAGATACGTTAATGTCCGTTTTTATAGATATTTTCTTATTATTTTTACACCATGATAAAAATAGTTTTGCTTGGCGCAGGAAATGTAGCCACTCATTTATATAAAGCAATTTCTGCTACTGATAACATTAACGTTGTACAATGGTACAATCGTACTTTAAACAATATTTCATTATACAAAAATGAAGTTGGTATTACCGATAATTTAAACGAATTAGTTGATGCTGATTTATATATTATTTGCGTAAGCGATGATGCAATTGAAACTTTAAGTAACAACCTTCCTTTTGAAAAACGTTTAGTTGTTCATACTTCTGGAAGTGCTAGTTTATATGATATTGATAAAAAACTCTATCGCGGTGTTTTCTATCCGTTGCAAACTTTTAGTAAAGATGTTGCTTTAGATTTTACAACGGTACCAATTTGTATTGAAACATTAAGAAAACAAGATTTTAAACTTTTAAAATCTGTCGGAGAAGCGTTAGGCTGTCAAACCTATAAAGTTAATCCAGATCAAAGACCGGCTTTACATTTAGCTGCTGTTTTTGTAAATAATTTCACTAATCAATTGTATAGAGTTGCACATGAAATAACAGAACACCATGGTGCAGAATTTGATATTTTAAAACCATTAATTACCGAAACTGCTAAAAAAGTACAAGACGTTTCGCCATACAAGGCACAAACTGGTCCAGCTAAACGTAACGACAAAAAAACAATAAAAAGACATTTAAAATTATTAGATAACGAGCATCATGAAGCTATTTATAAACTAATGACCTCATCTATAAAAAAAACACATAATGGAAGATAAAAGCTACAAAGAATACTTACACCAAATCAACACCTTTATTTTTGATGTAGATGGCGTTTTAACTAACGGAATGGTTACTATAACTACTTCTGGCGAAATGATAAGACATATGAATGTTAAAGATGGTTATGCAATCAAACAAGCACTTAATCATGGATTTAATATTTGTATTATATCTGGCGGGACAAACGAAGGTGTTAGATTGCGCTTACAACATTTAGGTATTAAAGATGTTTATTTGGGCGCTCATCAAAAACTAACTCAGTATAACGAATATATTAGCAATAATAACATCAATGCAGAAAATGTGTTGTATATGGGAGACGATATACCAGATGTCCCAGTACTTAAACAAGTAGGATTAGCTACTTGTCCACAAGACGCAGTACCAGAAGTTAAAGACATATGTAATTATGTATCACATAAATTAGGCGGCGAAGGTTGCGTAAGAGATGTTATACAACAAGTATTAAAAGTTCAAGGGAAATGGGACAGCGATTTTGATGCCCAAACATTTTAATTCGACAAAATTAGAATAACAAAAAACTAAAAAACCAACAACTAGTGAATATTATCAACCTAATTAGATATAAAAACTTAATTTTAATTGCATTAGTACAAGTACTTATAAAATATGCTATGTTTCCTGCTTTTAATGTAGATACAACGCTTAGTACTTTTCAATTTATCATTTTGGTTATTTCAACTGTATGTATCGCTGCTGGCGGTTATATTATTAACGATATTTTTGATGTAGAAACAGACGCAATTAATAAACCTAACAAGCAAATAGTAGGAAAAACCATTACAAAAGATAAAGCCTATAATTATTATATGGCATTTACTTTTATTGGCGTTGTTACTGGGTTTTACCTAGCTAACGATGTTAACAGAAGTACCTTTTTTGGCATTTTTGTAGTCATTGCCGCACTACTTTACATTTATGCTTCCTTTTTAAAACCAATGCTACTTGTTGGTAACATTGTAATAAGTGGTCTTGTAGCATTAAGTCTAATTGTTGTTGGTATTTTCGATTTACTACCTACCATAAATATGCAAAACAAGTTTATACAATCTTCGATGTTTGAAGTTATTGTAGATTACGCCGTTTTTGCATTTTTAATCACTTTTATTAGAGAAATTGTAAAAGATATTCAAGATATAGATGGCGATTACAACGCGCAGATGAAAACTTTACCTATAGTCTTAGGTAAAAACAGAGCTGCAAAAATTGCTTTTGGATTAACTATTGCTTCCATTTTAATATTAGCCTATTACTTAAATGCGTATCTTTATATGCAGACCGTAGCCATTATTTACTTTTTAATTGCTGTGATAGCACCTTTAATCTATATCGCTATAAAATTGTTTTCTGCTGAAAACAAAAAAGATTTCAAATTGATTAGCAGATTATTAAAAGTCGTAATGCTATTAGGCATGCTATCTATGGTCGTGTACTATTTTATCATATAATTATGCTGAAAGAAAAACTAAAAGACAGACATATAATATTAGCTTCTGGATCACCAAGAAGACAACAGTTTTTTAGAGATTTAGGATTAGATTTTGAAGTCCGATTAAAAGACACTAAAGAAGATTACCCTAATCGCTTAATGCATTTTGAAATTAGCGACTATCTTGCGCAATTAAAGTCTTTACCTTTTTTAGACGAACTTAAAGATCATGAAATATTAGTAACCAGCGATACTATAGTTTGGCATAAAGGCGTAGCATTAGGAAAACCTAGAAACAACGACGAAGCATTTGCAATGCTTAAATCTTTAAGCGATAATACACACGAAGTGATTACATCTGTATGTGTACGTACAAAAATCTTTCAAAAAACGGTAAATGCAACTACAAAAGTGACGTTTAAAGCGTTTACAGATGAAGAGATTTGGCATTATATTAAAACCTACTCTCCTTTAGACAAAGCTGGCGCTTATGGTATACAAGAATGGATTGGACAAATTGGCGTAACCAGTATTGAAGGCTCGTTTTTTAACGTTGTCGGTATGCCAACTCACCTTGTTTACAAAACGTTAAATACCATTGCAGAAGAGTTTTAAGATTGTAAATTTATACTACAATTTCTTACAACCATGCGATTAAAATTAACCACAATTCTACTTTTTTGCATTTTTGTTTTTGCTTGCAAAGAACAAAAACAAACTACAGAAACAACTCAAGAAGTTTCAACTAAAAAAGAAGAAAAAAAGCTACCGCCAGCCTATAAACCTAACCAACAATTTAAAGACTATTGGTATGCTGGAAAAGCCGAAATCACTTCTTACAAACTAGAACAAGCGCGTTATGGTGAATTACGTGACGGAAAAGCTGTATTAGTTTACGTCACAGAGCCTTTTTTACCAAAAGTACAAGTAAAAGCAGACCAGAAAAACCCAGAAAACATAAGCGTTTTAAAGTTAAATGCTACTAAAAAATTCAACACTGGTATTTATCCTTACAGCATTATGCAAAGCACATTTTATCCCGTTGCAAATAATCAACATGCTTTAAAAGTTAGTGCTTCTATACAAGAATGGTGCGGACAAATTTACACACAAATCAACAACAGAGAGCAATTTGAAATTACATCGCATTCCTATTTTGAAGGTGAAGCAGATCAAAATTTCAACTTAGAAAAAGCAGTTTTGGAGAACGAAATTTGGACACAACTTCGCATTGATCCAAACAGTCTTCCTACTGGTAATTTTAAAATTATTCCAAGTTTAGAATACATTCGTTTAAAACATAAACCTTTAAAAGCTTATAATGCTTTCGCGGAAATTTCAGAAGGGAAATACAAGCTTTCAATTGAAGAATTAAACAAAACACTTACTATTAATTTCGAAAACAATTTCCCTTTTACCATTACAAGTTGGGAAGAAACTATAGACGGATTAACAACAAAAGCAACAAAACTTAAAACTATAAATACCGCATATTGGAGTCAAAATAGTAATAAAGATTTACCATTAAGAAAAACATTGCAATTAGATTAACAATTCAGTTTAAAATCTATATTTACCAAAATTTTAATACATGTTTGAGCATTTACAAGACGAAATTTTAAAAACAATAGTTCTTCTTATTATATTTTTAATAATAAGGTCTGTTTTAAAAATTTCAATTAAAAAAATAGGACAAAAAAGTAGCATCAATGATGCTAGAATTGGGTTAATATCAAGATATTCTACCTTTACTCTAATTCTAATATTTTTACTATTTGTTTCTTATATATTTGGTGCAACACTAGAAAACTTAACACTACTTTTCTCTTCGGTTTTTGCCGTTATTGGTATTGGTTTATTTGCCATTTGGTCAATTTTAAGTAACATTACTTCTGGAATAATCATGTTTTTTTCGTTTCCTTATAAAGTTGGAGACAAAATAAAAATCCACGATAAAGATTCGCCTTTAGAAGGTATAATAGAAGATATTCGTGCGTTTCAGCTTCATCTAAGATTAGATAATGGAGATTTAGTGACGTATCCAAACAATTTAATTCTACAAAAAGCTGTAACTTTAGTTCAGAAAGACGCAATTGAAGACTTTGGAGATTTCCATTAATTATGGCAAAAAACAAACAAAAAAAACGCACACAAAACTATAAAAAGCATTTAGGTCAAATACCTGGCGCATTGGTATACACAGGGAAAAAAGAAGACGTAAAATTACATCTTCATTCTTTTGATTATACCGATAACGACATACACGAAAAAGACCTTTCTAACATAGAAGAAGCGTTTGTTTTTAAAGATACAGAGTCTGTAACATGGGTTAACCTTAACGGATTAAATAATATAAACGAGATAGAAACCATAGGTAGTTACTATCAACTTCATCCATTACTTTTAGAAGACATTGTAAATACATCGCAACGTCCAAAAATTGACGAGTATAAAAGTTACATCTTTATCGTTTTAAAAATGATGTATTACGATGATAATGAAACTATCATATCAGAACAAGTAAGTTTTGTACTAGGCAAAAACTATGTATTGACTTTTCAAGAAGCCGAAGGTGATGTTTTTGAAAATGTAAGAGATCGTATAAGACACAAAAAAGGACGTATTCGTACAGAAGGTGCAGACTATTTATTGTATGCCTTAATAGATGCTATCGTAGATCATTATTATGCCATTATAGAAACTATGGGTAATAAAATTGAAGACCTTGAAGACGATCTTTTTAATGGAATTTCTCAAGAAGACATCTCTCAACAAATACAAAATTTAAAACGCGAAGTTTTAAAAGTACGACGCGCTATTTTTCCGCTTCGCGAAATTATTGGTCGCATAGAAAAAGACCCAAATAGTTTAATTGAAGAACAGACAACACACTTTTTTAGAGATGTTTACGACCATATTATACAAGTCACCGAAAACTTAGATATTTATCGCGAAATGATTTGGAGTTTAATGGATATGTACATGACAACCATTAGCAATAAAATGAATGAAGTCATGAAGGTATTAACCATTATCGCTACTATTTTTATCCCATTAACCTTTATTGCTGGTATCTACGGGATGAATTTTATTAACATGCCAGAGCTACAATACAAGTATGGTTATCATATAGTTTGGGCTGTTATGATTCTTATTTTCTTAGCGATGCTGTACTACTTTAAACGTAAAAAGTGGCTGTAGTTAGCAATTAGCAATTAGCAATTAGCAATTAGCAATTAGCAATTAGCAATTAGCAATTAGCAATTAGCAATTAGCAAACGTAAATGATTTGTGACAATTCGTGTCAAAAAGAAAATAAATTATAGAAATAAAAATTAGCTTTAACTCTTAAAATTCACATCCTAAAAATAACGTTAAAAAAGGCTTAAAACAGCTATTCCACTAAGGCTATTATGTATATTTACCTCAAACATAATTAACCTTAAAAATGCTAAAAAAACTAGCTTCGCTCCTATTTATTTTTGTTTTGGCTTTGCCTTTACAAGCACAACAACCCAAAAAACTTAATGCTTCTCAAATACACGACGCTGTAAAAAAACTTAACTTCTTAGGTACTGTTTTATATGTAGCAGCTCATCCTGATGATGAGAATACACGTCTAATTTCTTACATGTCTAACCAAGTAAAAGCACGTACTGCTTACCTATCTCTAACTCGTGGTGATGGCGGACAAAATCTTATCGGTCCAGAAATTAGAGAATTATTAGGTGTAATACGTACACAAGAATTACTAGCCGCTAGAAGCGTAGATGGTGGCGAGCAACGTTTTACTAGAGCAAACGATTTTGGTTACTCAAAACATCCTGAAGAAACTTTAAATATTTGGGACAAAGACCAAGTATTAAGCGATGTAATTTTAGCGATCAGACAGTTTAAACCAGATATTATCATTAACCGTTTTGATCATCGTACACCTGGTACAACTCACGGTCATCACACAACATCTGCTATGTTAAGTGTAGAAGCTTTTGATTTGGCAAACAACCCAAACATATATCCAGAACAAGCTAAAACACACGGAACTTGGCAACCAAAACGCCAATTTTTTAATACCAGCTGGTGGTTTTATGGTAGCGAGGAAAACTTTGAAAAAGCAGACAAAAGCAAACTTTTAAATTTTGATATTGGCGTATATTACCCTTCAAAAGGGTTATCTAATAACGAGATTGCTGCACTTTCTAGAAGTAAACATTTATGTCAAGGGTTTGGTGCTTTAACACAACGTGGATCGCAAACCGAATATATCGAACTTATTAATGGCGATTTACCAAAAGACAAAACCAACCTTTTTGAAGGAATAGACACAAGCTGGAATCGTGTGAAAGGCGGAAAAACTATTGGTGACATTTTAAAGAAAGTTGAGACAAATTTCAATTTTGAAAATCCTTCAATACACGTTAAAGACTTATTATTAGCAAGACAGTTAATCCAACAATTAGATAATGATTATTGGAAAAACTATAAAACTCAAGAAATTGACGCTATAATTGAAGCTTGTTTAGGTCTATATTTAGAAGCATCTGCAAGTACGCCAACAGCTTCTGCAGGAGAAACTATTACATTAAATATTGAAGCTGTAAACCGAAGCCCAATTAATATGGAATTAGTGTCTTATCAACTTTCTACAGATAAAACAGCTACTTTAAAAGCGCTTCCTTTAAAAAATAATGATAAACAAAATGTAGAGCAATCGCTTACTATTCCTAAAAATATTCAACCATCTTCACCATATTGGCTGAATAAAAAAGGAACTTTAGGTATGTATAAAGTTGAAGATAAAAATTTAATAGGAAAGCCAGAAACACCAAGACCAATAAGTGTGACATTCAATGTAACGATTAATAATCAACCGTTTTCTGTAACTAAACCTATTGTTTACAGATACTCTAAACCAGATAAAGGCGAATTATATCGTCCGTTTGAAATCATTCCTGAAGCATCTGCAAAAATTTCAGAGAAAGTCATCATTTTTGATTCAGATCAACAAAAAGACATTTCGGTAATTGTAAAAGCTGGTCGCGATAATTTAAACGGTTTTGTTCAAATCGCACATCCAAACAATTGGTCTGTTTTTCCTGAAAAGCAAAACATAGATATTAAATATAAAGGTGAAACACAAACACTGACGTTTACTGTTATTCCTCCAAAAAATCAAAGTGAAGGATTAATAACGCCAATGGTTCATGTTGGTGAAGACGTATACACTAGAGAATTAGTTGAAATCGATTACGAACACATTCCTTATCAAACCGTTGTACTTCCAAGCGAAAGCAAAGTGGTACGCTTAGATATCAAAAAACGAGGCGAAAACATTGCATATATTGAAGGTGCTGGCGATGTTGTACCAGAAAGTTTAAGACAAATCGGTTACAATGTCATAGTTTTAAATCCAGAAGACATCACTACTGAAAGATTAAGCGCTTTTGATGCTGTAGTTGTTGGAATTAGAGCGTATAACATCTTAGACGAACTTAAATTTAAACAGCAAATTTTATTCGATTTTGTAGAAAATGGTGGCAATATGATTGTGCAATACAATACAAGTCATCGACTAAAAGTAGATCAATTATCACCTTACACCTTACAATTATCTAGAGATCGTGTTACCGATGAGAATGCAGAAGTTACACTTTTAGAAAAAGATCATCCAGTTTTAAATTATCCAAACCAAATTACAAAAACCGACTTTGAAGGTTGGACGCAAGAACGCGGTTTATATTTTCCAAACCAATGGTCTAATAAATTTACACCAATTTTATCCATGCACGATAAAGGCGAAACCGAAAAACAAGGTAGTTTGTTAGTCGCAAAACACGGTAAAGGCTATTATATTTATACAGGTCTTAGCTTTTTTAGAGAATTTCCTGCTGGTGTTTCTGGTGCTTACCGATTATTTGCTAATATGCTAAGTATTGGAAAAGACAATTTAGATAATAAAGAACAGTTTAAGGATTAATCATAGCGATTTTAGAAAAATGCAAAACCAACCAAAATACCAATGGAAACCAATGTACACCTTAGTACTATTGGCTAATATTTTATATTTAATCGCTTTTTATTTAATCACGTTATATTTTTAAAAAATGCAAACATTAGATTGGATTATTTTAATAAGTACATTACTAATTATTGTTATTTATGGTACGTACCAAACTAAAGGCAGTAAAAATGTTCAAGATTACTTAAAAGGCGGTAATACAACACCTTGGTGGACAATAGGTTTATCGGTTATGGCAACTCAAGCCAGCGCAATCACGTTTTTAAGTACACCAGGACAAGCGTTCCATTCGGGTATGGGATTTGTGCAATTTTACTTCGGATTGCCTATTGCAATGGTTGTGATTTGTATGGTGTTTATCCCGTTATATCACAGATTAAAAGTCTATACGGCTTACGAGTTTTTAGAAAACCGTTTTGATAAAAAAACCAGAACACTTACTGCGATTTTATTTTTAATTCAACGTGGTTTAGCTGCAGGAATTACCATTTTTGCACCTGCAATTATTCTATCGGCTGTATTAGGTTGGAATTTACTACTCCTAAACATTATCATTGGCGTTTTGGTAATTATTTACACTGTTTCTGGCGGAACAAAAGCTGTAAACGTTACTCAAAAACACCAAATGGTTGTGATTTTTACAGGAATGATTATTGCGTTTGTTTTAATTATTAATCAACTTCCTAATGATATTACTTTTTCTAAAGCGCTTCAAATAGCTGGTGCAAGCGGTAAAATGGATGTTTTAGACTTTTCTTTCGATTTAAATAATAGATACACCGTTTGGAGTGGATTAATTGGTGGTACCTTTTTAATGTTATCTTATTTTGGTACCGATCAAAGTCAAGTACAACGCTATTTATCAGGTAAATCTGTAAAAGAAATGCAATTAGGTTTACTATTTAACGGACTTTTAAAAGTGCCAATGCAGTTTTTTATTCTGCTAGTTGGTGTAATGGTTTTTGTCTTTTACCAGTTTAACGAATCGCCTATAAATTTTAATCCAACAGCAACCGAAGTCGTTTTAAACAGCGAATATTCTCAAGACTATCAAACACTTCAAAAGCAACAAAACGAATTATTTGCTGAAAAACAACAAGCTATTTTCAATTACGTAAAAACTGAAAATAATGTAACTGCCAAGACTATTTCGGAATATAACACTAAAAGTGATGTTTTAAGAAGCCAAGCACAAAAATTAATTGAAAAAGCTGGCGAATCAAAGAATTTAAAAGTAGAAAGTAATGATAAGGATTACGTATTTATTCACTTTATATTAAACAATTTACCAAAAGGATTAATCGGATTATTACTAGCGGTAATTTTAAGCGCAGCAATGTCTAGTACTGCTAGCGAACTTAACGCTTTAGCAAGTACAACAACCATAGATTTATACAAACAACGTGTTGGAGAAAAATCTGAAGACGATATGGTAAAAGCCTCTAAAGGCTTTACTTTACTTTGGGGAATTTTAGCAATTGGCGTAGCCTGCGTTGCCAATCTTGCCGAAAATTTAATTCAGTTAGTTAACATTATTGGTTCTATTTTTTACGGTAATGTTCTTGGTATCTTCTTATTAGCGTTTTTTTTCAAATTTATTAAAGCAAACGCTGTGTTTATTGCAGCATTAATCACACAAGTTTTAGTTATTGGTTTATTCTTTTTAAATCAATTTGAAATTATCAACTTGCCATTTTTATGGTTAAACTTTGTTGGCTGTTTAATTGTTATGGTTATCGCTCTTGTCATTCAGTCTTTAATGAAAAATGAAATGAATTATGAATAAAGAACAAACCATACATTGGGGAATTATAGGTCTTGGAAAAATTGCTGAAAAATTTGCAACAGATATGCAAAAAGTAAGTAATAGCAAGATTTACGCAGTAGCTTCAAGAACATTAGAAAAAGCCGAAACCTTTGCTAAAAAACACCAAGCTACAATGGCGTATGGTAATTATGAAGAGTTGTTAAGTGACCCTAAAATAGATGCCATTTACATTGCTACACCACATAGTCTACACAAAGAAAACACACTTATGTGTTTACAAAACAACATTCCTGTACTTTGTGAAAAACCATTAGCTTTAAACCGTTTTGAAGTAGAAAACATGATAAATGCTGCCAAAGAAAACAATACGCTTTTAATGGAAGCTTTGTGGACATACTTCTTACCACATTATCAAAAAGTTTTAGAATTATTAGAACAAAAACACTTTGGAAACATCTTAAAACTAGAAGCAGATTTTGGTTTTAAAGCTAGTTTAGATCCTTCTAGAAGAGTATACAATAAAACTCTTGGTGGCGGTAGTCTTTTAGATATTGGTATTTACCCAATATTTTGTGCACTTACAACACTTGGTATTCCTAAAAAGACCGAAGCAAAAGCTACTTTTTTTGATAATGGTGCAGACGCTACTTGTAATATGATTTTTTATTATGATGAAGCAATTGCCCATTTAAAATCTACTTTAGTTGAAAAAACTAACACAGAAGCAATTTTTACCTGCGAAACTGGTGTAATTAAAATAAACTCAAGGTTTCATGAGCCAACAACAGTAACATTAATATCTAATAACGGTGAAGAAAAAACACTAGATTTTAACTACAACTCTATTGGCTATAATTTTGAAATAGAGCATTTTAATCAATTAATCAGAACTAATAAAAAAGAAAGTCCAATTATGAGTTTTCAAAAAAGCACCGAATTAATTGATTTATTAGACTTAATTAAAGCACAAATTGGGTTGAGTTATCAATAATTCTTCATTCAAAACTCTTAGTTTTTAAAATATATTTGAAATTGTTAAGCTTTTAAAGTAACTTAGTACAAACTAGTTACAGAATTATCGTAACTAATTAAAGTTTCAGTTATGGAAAAATCTTTAATTGTAATACTAGCT